>JACCDO010661282.1_pt1 | contig 13461 bp, 12 predicted proteins | sample 7446101 | NCBI WGS metagenome assembly JACCDO01 (sample SAMN15323440, study PRJNA562643) | freshwater metagenome | isolation source: river surface water | place: USA:Blue River Watershed | collected 2017-08-16
GTTGTTGAAATCAATGGAACCAACCACTGTCACCTTGGATGATGCTTTAAAACTTTTTGCACTCCCTCGAGTTATTGGAATTGATCCAAGTGACAATTTAGAAATCACTGCTCAAAATGGTCGTTATGGTCCTTATATGACTAAAGGAAAAGATTCAAGAAGTTTAGATACTGAAGAACAAATTTTTACTATCAATTTAGAAGAAGCTTTAGCAAAATATGCTCTTCCAAAAACTAGAAGAGGTGCAGTTGTTAAACCACCTTTAAGAGAAGTTGGACTTGATCCTTCAACACAATTAATGATGGTAATTAAAGAAGGAAGATTTGGTCCTTATGTCACAGATGGCGAAACAAACGCATCATTAAGAGTTGGTGACGATATTCCAACAATGAGTATTGAAAGAGCATCAGAATTATTATCCGATAGAAGAGCACGTGGACCTGTTGAAAAGAAAAGAAAGAAAACCGCGAAAAAAACTACCGCTAAAAAAACTAGTAAGAAAAAATCTAAAAAAAGTGAAGTAGAAGAGCAAGCTAATGACGAAGTCAGTGTCTAATTACCCTGGTTTTTTTATTGTTTTTGAAGGTGGAGATGGAGCCGGTAAATCCACACAAGTAAAAAAACTTGAACAAAGTTTAAAAGATTTAAATGAAACAGTAATTTTAAGTAGAGAACCAGGTGGCACAGCTCTTGGTTTAAAAATTCGTGAAATATTACTTGATCAAACTGAATATGAAGTAACACCTCGAATGGAAGCACTTCTTTTTGCAGCAGATAGATCAATAAATATGAGTCAAGTAATTAAACCTGCTTTAGAGAAAGGTTATGTTGTAATAGCTGATCGTCATATTGATTCATCTATTGCTTATCAAGGAATAGCTCGAGGTTTGGGAGAGCAAACTATTGAAGATATTTCAAGATGGGCAGTTCAAGGAGTGGTTCCAGATTTAACTATTGTTTTAGATGTCTCAACAGAAACTGGTCAATCAAGACTAAAACAAAAAGACAGATTAGATAGAGAATCAGAAGATTTTCATAACAAAGTAAATAAGGCTTTTCTAGATATTGCTAAAAAAGATCCTGAAAGATACGTTGTTATTGATGCTTCAAAACCAGTTGAAGAAATATCAAAATTAGTTTTGGATGCATTTTTAGCGAAAAGAAAAAAATAATGTGGGAAGAATTAATTGGTCAAGAATTTAGCGTTAAAGCTTTAAAACAAGCTTCCCTTGATGCAAAAGAATCAATTTCGAATAAAGTTTTACCAGGATTTTCTCAAAGTTGGTTAATTACTGGACCTCCTGGAAGTGGAAGATCAACTGCGGCAAGATTATTTGCTGCCACTTTGCAATGTGAAGAAAATGGTTGTGGCAAATGTGTATCTTGTATTTCAGTAAATAAAGGTACTCATCCAGATGTGCATGTCATAACTCCACAAGGTTTAAGTTATGGAGTTTCTGATACTAGAAATTTAGTAAGAGAATCCAGCATGATGCCAAGTTTGGGGCAATGGAACATAATTATTTTAGAAGATGCAGATCGTTTAACTACTGAAGCTGGAAATGCATTATTAAAAGCAATTGAAGAACCAGCAAAACTAACAATGTGGATTCTTTGTGCACCGTCAAGTAAAGATGTTTTAATCACAATAAAGTCAAGATGTCGAATAATTAGTTTAAGAACTCCACCTGCAGAAGAAATCGCAGAATTATTAATAACCAGAGACAAAATTGATAAAGCAACAGCATATTTTGCAGCCCATGCATCTTTAGGTCATGTGGGAAGAGCAAAACTTCTTGCAACCAATGAAAGAGTTAAACAAAGAAGAACTCAAGTTTTACAAGTTCCTTTTGAATTAAAAGATTTACCAACTTGTTTTCAAGCAGCTCAAAAAATAGTTGATGCTGCTGAAGAAGATGCAGAAGATGAAACCAATGAAATAGATGAAAAAGAATTAGATTCACTTATGAAAGCTTATGGCGAAGGCGCTGTTGGGGTTACTCAAAAAAAGATTGAAAGATTATCAAGTGGGGCACGAAAAGAACTGGAACAAGATCAAAAAAAGAGAAGTAAAAGAATCACTAGAGATCGACTAGATCTGACTTTGCAGGAATTAGCTGACTTTTATAGAGATGTCTTAGTGCTTCAAACAGGTGCTGAGATTGAACTTTTCCATACAGAAATGAGAGGTTCAATTCAAAAAATGGCTGATTCCAGCAGTATTAATTCAACGATAAAAAAATTAGACACAGTTGAAGCCACAAGAAGAATGTTGCCAAGTGAAGCAGCACCACTTCTGGTTCTTGAAGCAATGACCGTATCCCTTGCTAGAGCTTAATTTCAAGTAATATCGAAAGTAATGAAAAAAATTTTTTTTGTTTTATTTTTATCTGTTTTTATTTTAACTAGTTGTTCAACTCAGACTAATACTCAAACCCAAGTCGAATTACCAGAAATTAAAAACGAATTAGAAAAATTTTATTCCCAAGAATTAAATTGGACAAAATGTGAAGACACAAAATTTGACTGCGCAACAATCGAAGTCCCAGTTGATTATGAAAATCCAACTGGTGCAACATTAACTTTGTCCTTAAAAAAACTTCCAGCTAAAAAAGAAAAAATTGGAACTTTATTAATTAATCCAGGTGGACCTGGTGGATCGGGCACAGATTTTGTAACTTATGCAGAAGATGCATTTGGAAAAAGATTGATGGACTCGTGTGACATTTTAGGTTTTGATCCTCGTGGAGTTGCAGAATCAACACCATTAGATTGTTTAACAGATAAAGAAGTTGATGAATTTATTGCATTTGACGGAACTCCCGATAGTGAAGCAGAACTAACAGAGTCTTTAGAACTTTCTAAAAATATGGCAGAAGGTTGCCAAAAAATAGCTAATAATTTAATCGCTCATATTGGCACTCAAGATGCTGCAAGAGATATGGATGTAATAAGACAACTTGTGAAAGATCCAAAACTTAATTATTTAGGTGCATCCTATGGAACATATTTAGGAGCAACTTATGCAGAACTTTTCCCTGACAAAGTTGGCAGATTAGTTCTAGACGGAGCAGTTGATCCTTTACTTACTGGTGAAGAATTGTCATTTGATCAAGCAGTTGGACTTGATCAAGCATTAGCAAGATTTGTTGAAGATTGCCCCAAACATAAAGACTGTCCTTTAACTAAAACCGGTAAAGAAGGAATAAAAGAAATCAGAGATTTCCTTGATTCCTTAGATGAAAAACCTTTACCAACTCAAGATCCAAACCGAGTTCTAACACAAAGTATGGGAGTTTATGCAGTTGCTGGATTTTTATATAACGATTCTTGGTGGGAATATATGCGCCAATCATTAGGTAGCGCATTTGAAAATGATGGCACAGATTTATTACTTATTGTTGATCTATTTAATGATCGACTAGAAGATGGAACTTTTGCTACAAATTCAACTGAAGCAATTTATGCCATTAACTGTTTTGATACCCCATCATTAAAAACTGTTGAAGAAGTTAAAGTTTTAGCGACTGAATGGATAAAAAGTGCTCCAGTATTTGGAGATTATCTTGCTTGGGGAAATCTTGCCTGCTCTGTGTGGCCGGTAAAAGATGAAAAACCATTAACAAGTTACAAAGCAAAAGGTGCAGCCCCAATACTTATTATTGGGACTAAATATGATCCAGCTACACCATACAAATGGGCAATTGGATTAAGTAATGAAATTGAAAATAATAAATTAATTACTTTTGAGGGAGATGGTCATACTGCTTATATGCGAGGCTCTGAATGTGTCGATAAGTATGTCGAAGATTACTTAGTTGAAGGAATAATTCCTACAAAAAATGAAAGTTGTCCTGCTATTGTGAAATAGCAATGAAAAAATTTAAATTTTTACTAATATTCTTACCTCTCTTGTTAACTTCTTGTATTTTTAACACCACTAAAATTTCTTTTGCACCTATACCTTTTGAAATGAAAGTTGATAAAGAAATTGCTCCCCTTTTAAGAGTTGAACCTATGACTGGTGAATATGCCAATCAAATAGCTCAAGCAGGTGTTGTATCAGCTTTAACTATGTATTACAAAGCAGAAGATAAAATAGATCATATTTTTATGAGTATTTATTACATGCCTGAAGAAAGATTTGATGCTTCAAAAAATCCCAATGAACCACCAATGTTTGGACAAGAAGTTGCCAGAAAAGATGGATTTGTCTTGAGTGTTGATGGACCAAAAGATTCTATTTTTGAGCCGTTTACTAAAGATGGACAAAATATCACGAAGCTTTATGAAGGAATTTATAAAAAAACTACTTATTTAGCCGGTAATTAAGCCTTAAACGCTTGAAAATGTCTAAATTTCGGAGCATGCTTGCACCTAGTAAATAAAACCTAGGGAGGGTTAATGTCAGGAAGTTTGAAACGAGAGTTCACACTTTGGTCAGCATTTGCATTCGCATTTGCATTTATTAGTCCAATTGTTGCTCTTTATGGAATTTTTGGTCTTGCATATTCAACTGCAGGTCCAGGATTTTGGTGGAATTTCTTACTAGTTTTTGGTGGCCAATTACTAGTGGCAATGATTTTTGCTGAACTTGTTTCCAAGTGGCCAGTTGAAGGTTCCATTTATCAATGGACCAGAAGACTTTCCGGTAAAGGTGCTGGATGGTTTGCTGGTTGGTTTTACATGTGGACACTTGTTGTTGCTATGGCAACAGTTGCAATGGGAGCAGCAGCTTTTATTGCTAACGTAATTGGTTTAACAATTACTCCAGGAATGCAAGCAGTAATTGCATTTATTATTTTAATTTTAGGAACTTTAGTTAACCTTCAAGGCCGATCAGTTTTAAAGGCTTTGATGATTGGATCTATTGTTGCTGAAATTATTGGTTCAATTGGTTTAGCTATTTGGTTATTCTTATTCCATACCGAACAACCGGTGTCATCTATTACTCAAGGATTAGACACTGTAATTGGTAGTGGCTTTACAAATAGTGCATTTTTAATAGCAATGGCATTTGTGGGTTGGGCTTTCGTTGGTTTTGAAAGTGCTGGCTCAATTGCTGAAGAAGTTAAAGATCCACAAAGAACTTTACCTAAAGTTGTTATGTTCTCTCTAACTTTTGTTGCATCAGTTGTCGCCTTTACTGCTTTAGCAGTAATTTTGGCAATTCCAGATCCTGCAAAAGTTTTATCAGGTGAAGAACCAGATCCTGTATTTTCAACTTTGATTTATTCTCTTGGTGAAGGTCCAGCTAAACTTGCTCAAATTCTTTTTGCAATTGGTTTCTTAGCATCATTTTTGGCTTTGCAAACTTCTGCAAGCAGAGTTATTTGGGCTTATGCCAGAGATAAAGCATTACCTGCTGATAAAGCATTATCAGCATTAAAAGGTAAAGCTTCTATTCCAACAAATGCAGTTTTAGTGGCTTCAATTGTTGGTGCAATCATGATTTTGGCTAGCCAATTGGCTCCAAATTTCTACGCCCTGATGGTTAACTTCACAACTGGTGGATTCTATATTTCCTTCCTGTTCCCAGTTGCTGGATTTGTCATCGTGCTATTTAGTAACAAATGGAAATCTGGTCCATTTAGTTTTGGAGCAAAAATGAAGTTCTTTAGTATTTTTGCTTTAATTTGGACTATTTTCCAATTCCTAAATATTTCTTGGCCAAGACCTGTCTACACAGAAACTCCACTACTGGATTGGTCAGTGGCTGTGGGCGTAGTTGGTCTAACAATTGTGGGAGCACTTATTTATGCAAGTGTTAATAAGCGCATGACAATTGTTGATGCCGATGAATTAAATAGAAAAAGCTAAATAAATTGAGTAACAAAGTTGCTCTGGTAACTGGAGCAGCTAGTGGTATAGGTGCAGCTATTGCCACCCGTTTTAAACAAAACGGGTGGCTAGTTGCCAGCATTGATAAAAATAAAGCAAATACTGATATTTCAATTCAAGCAAATGTTGCAGATTTTAATGAAATTAAAAATGCAGTAAAAGAAATTGAAAATAAATTAGGTTCTATAGATTGTGCTGTTTCAAATGCTGGTCATTATGAAATGAAAACTATCAATGAAGTTGATAATGCAAGTTTAATAAAAATGATGCAAGTTCATCTTGGTGGTTTTAGAAATATTTCTTTATCTGTTTTACCAAATATGAAAAAAAGAAAAGACGGATCTTTAATTTGTATTACTTCTGAATTAGGGATTGGTGGCGGAGAGTTTGTTTCACATTATTCCGCAGCAAAAGGTGCTCAAATTGGTTTAGTTAAAACATTATCTTTGGAATATGCCCCATTTAATATAAGAGTTAATGCAGTAGCACCAGGCCCAACAGATACACCCCTTATTCCACTTGATTCACCAGAAAGAAAACCAGAATTTTTAAACACTCTTCCTTTAAAAAGATTAGTTAAACCTGAAGAAATTTCGCAAGCAGTTTATTTTCTTGCTACAGAAGGAACTTTTTTTAGTGGGGAAGTAATTAGCCCAAATGCTGGAGCTGTGATTTAAATGAAATTTAAAGGTAAAACCATATTAATAAGTGGGGCTAAACAAGGTATGGGTTTGGCAATAGCCAAATTATTAAAATCACAAGGTGCTGATTTAATTCTTAATGATAAAAATTTAGATTCTAATTTTGAAAAAATCGCACAAGAATTAAATGCCAAACTAATGATTTGTGATTTAAGTAATTTAGATGAAATTCAAAAAAATGTGCATCAAATTGAAAAATTAGATGCTTTAGTTGCTCAACATGCTTATATGTCAATGGCAAAATTTGAAGAACAATCAGATGATCAATGGTGGAAAGTAGTTAACACCAATTTATTAGGCACATATGTTTTAGTTAGAGAAACTTTGCCACTGTTATTAAAATCAAAAGGAAAAATTATTATCACGAGCAGTTATTGGGGCTTAACTGGTTGGCCCGAAGCAAGTGCATATGCCAGTAGTAAAGCAGGATTAATTTCTTTAGTTAAATCTTTAGGAAGAGAATTAGCTCCTTTGGGAGTTAATGTGAATGGTATTGCACCAGGGGTAATTAATACACCGCAATTAGAAGTAGATGCAAAGAATTTGAATATGGGCTTAGAAAAAGTATTGGAAATGTATGCTCAAAATATTCCACTTGCAAGAGTCGGTGAAGCTAATGAAATTGCAAACGTCGTATCGTTTCTTTTAGATCCAGAGCAAAATGCGATGGTGGGACAAATTGTTAATGCCAATGGTGGAGAAGTAAGGAGTAGAGCTTGAACGAAACAGTTCCAGCAGTTCCTATTAAATGGCCTGAAGGAAAAAAAGCAGCTGCTTCTTTTTCATTTGATGTTGATGCTGAATCAGTAATTTTAAATTTTAAGCCTTCAACTGCAAATCAAATGACAGTTATGTCTCATCAATCTTATGGGCCTTTATCTGGCGTGCCAAGACTTTTAGAAATTTTAGAAAGAAATCAAATTAAATCAACTTTTTTTGTTCCAGGTTACACAGCAAGAAGATATCCAAATGTTATTAAAAATATTGTTGCTGCAGGTCATGAAATTGCTCATCACGGAGATATGCACGAACAACCAGCTGCTGCAACTTTGGAAGAGGAAATTAAATACATTGAAAGAGGAATTGATAGTTTACAAAAAGTAGCAGGTGTTACTCCAATTGGTTATCGCGCACCATTTTGGGAATTGTCGTGGAAAACTCCAGAATTATTAGTCGACTATGGATTTTTATATGACACATCTTTAATGGATTCAGACCATCCATACGAACTAGCCGTTAAAGACAAATCCTTAGTTGAACTTCCAATTCAATGGTCGCTAGATGATTGGGAACAATATGCATTTTTGCCAGATATTACTGGTGTGGGTTTAATTGAATCTCCAAATAAAGCTAGAGAACTTTGGCAATTAGAACTTGATGGATTAAGACAAGTTGGAGGAATTTTTATTCTGACTAACCATCCATTTTTATCTGGCAGACCAAGTAGAGCTTTTTCACTTGAAGTTTTAATTCAATACGCCTTATCCCACAAGGACTTGTGGATTACTTCTCTTGATGAAATCGCAAAACATGTTAGAAGTTTGAATCTAACTCCAAGAGTCCTCACAAAACCTGAGGTTTAAAAGAAAAAAGTAATAAAAATAGTCTTAATAAATGTCTGTTTATGGACTAATCTTTCTCCAAAGCCAATTTGGGAGGAAGTAAATGGCGAAACAACCAAAGGCGATGCAAGTCGAGCAACATGGAATCGACACCATCCCTGCAAAAGATAGAACATCAAGACCAATTGATTTATTCAGAATCACATTTGGTGGTGCAAATACTTTTGCCACCATTATTTTAGGAACATTTCCGATTCTGTTAGGTCTAAGTTTTTGGCAAGCAGTTGCTGCAACAGTTTTAGGTGTTGTAGTTGGTGCATTAATTCTTATGCCAATGTCATTATTTGGACCAGTTACAGGAACAAACAACGCAGTTTCATCAGGTGCACACTTTGGAGTTAAGGGACGTTTAGTTGGATCGTTTCTTTCTCTCTTAACAGCAATTGCTTTTTATTCAATTTCTGTTTGGGTAAGCGGTGATGCATTACTGGGAGCAATTTCAAGATTCTTTGGAGTTGACACAACTGGAGCACTATTTAGAGGCGTTATTTATGCATTAATTGGTGCATTAGTAATCGTGGTCGTGGTTTATGGCTATCAATTTATGCTTCTTGTAAATAAAACAGTAGTAATTGCAAATACTGCTTTAATGCTTGCAGGAATTATTGCTTTTGGTTCTATTTTTAGCGCAAGCTATAACCCAGGACCAAGTGCTTATGCATTAGGAAGTTTTTGGCCAACATTTATTTTGTCTGCATTAATTGTGATGGGTAATCCAATTTCATTTGGTGCATTCTTAGGTGATTGGGCAAGATACATTCCAGAAAATACACCAAGAAGTTCTCTAATGGGCTCAGTTTTCCTTGCTCAATTAATGACTTTGATTCCATTTTTATTCGGTGTTGCTACAACAACATTGGTAAAAGATCCAGCTGCTTACATTGTGGGCTTAGTTGATATTTCTCCTGCTTGGTATGCCTTGCCATTAATTGTCATCGCATTCTTAGGTGGAATGTCAACAGGTGTTACATCTTTGTATGGAACAGGTTTAGATTTTTCTAGCGTATTTCCAAAATTAAGTCGTGTGCAATCATCCATATTTATTGGATCGTTAGCATTTATATTTATTTTGGTTGGACGTTTAGTTACAGATCTTTTAGCAAGTATCAATGCGTTTATTGGATTAATCATTATCTTTACCACTCCTTGGATGGTAATAATGATGATTGGATTCTTTATTCGTTACGGTTGGTATTCAGCTGAAGATGTCCAAGTATTTAATAAAGGAAAAACTGGTGGACGTTACTGGTTCAATGCAGGCTTTAACTGGCGTGGACTTTTAGCTTGGATTCCATCAGCAATCTTGGGATTAATGTTTTGCTATTACCCACCACTATTAGTTGGTCCGTGGAGTGCATTGGTGGGAGGCGGAATTGATGTTTCCCTTCCAGTTTCCATGATCTCTGCGGCGGTTTTGTACTTATTGTTCTTAACAATTTGGCCAGAACCAAAGAGTGCTTATGGACCAAAGGGTGCTCGTTTAGTTAGAACCAAGTAATTTAAAAAGCATGAAAAATGAACAAGGTGTGTTGCAACAAGCAGCACACCTTGTTTCATGTTTTGCCCAACACGATTTTGATAAATACTTTGAATGCTTTGCAGATGACACCGTTTTCATTTTTCACACCACAAAAAATGTTTTAAAGAATAAACTTGAATACCAAAAAGAGTGGAAAAATTGGGAAAAAGAATGGGGCTTTAAAGTCAAGGCTTGTCATTCTTCAAACCAAATAGTGCAAATGTATGGCGAAGTTGCCATTTTTTCTCATACGGTGGCAACAACTTTAAATACTTCTGATGGAGAAAAAAGTTTTACCGAGCGAGAAACGATAGTTTTTCAATTTCAAAATGGTAAGTGGATTGCTGTGCATGAACATTTATCCCCTATGCCAGAATAGAAATTACTTATGACAAATCCAGAAATTAATGATCCATTAAGAAATAATGTTAAAAATAATGGAAATGTTGGACCAATTAGTGGTCTAGAAGTTCCAAGATTTGCAGGTCTTTCAACTTTTGCAAGACTTCCAAGAATTGAAGATGTTTCTAAATTTGATGTAGCAATTTTAGGAGCACCATTTGATGCAGGTGTTTCTTATAGATCTGGGGCAAGATTTGGCCCAAGTCATGTAAGACAAGCCTCTAGACTTTTAAGACCTTATAACCCAGCTCAAGATGTTTCACCATTTGCAAATAAACAAATAGTTGATGCAGGTGATGCCATTATGAATCCATTTAATATTCAAGAAGCATTAACTGGATTAGAAAAACATGCTTCAATTTTAATTGAAAAAGAAAAACCACTTTTTACAATTGGTGGAGATCACACAATTGCTTTAGCACTCTTAAGAAGTTTAAATAAAGTTTATGGCAAAATCGCGTTAGTTCATTTTGATGCCCATTTAGATACTTGGGATACTTATATGAATGCATCATTTACCCATGGCACACCTTTTAGAAGAGCTTGGGAAGAAAAATTATTGGCTGAAGAAAAATGTATGCATGTTGGAATTCGCGGTCCTTTATATGACAAGAGTGATTTAGAAAATGATAAAAAATTTGGATTTGGAATAGTTTCTTCAATTGACTTTAATAAGTTTTCATTGGAAGAAATAATTAATAAAGTTAAACAAAGAGTTGGAAATGCTCCAGTTTATGTATCGATCGATATTGATGTTTTAGATCCCGGTTTTGCTCCAGGTACTGGAACACCTGAAATGGGTGGATTAAGTTCACGAGAATTATTAGCAGTTTTGAGAGGCTTAAAGGATTGCCACATTGTTGGTGGCGATGTAGTAGAAGTTGCACCTGCTTATGACCATGCTGAGATCACAGGGATTGCAGCTTCTCACTTGATCTATGAAATGGCCTCTTTGGTCAGTTAAGCCCTGTTGAGGCTTTTGACCCCCAATTTGCACTCCAAGTTCTTGAGTGCCAAAATTGATTTAGCACTCGATTGATGAGAGTGACAAAGCCTATAAACCTATAAAGAAGGAAATTAACAATGGCGAAAATGATCGCTTTTGACGAAGACGCAAGACGTTCTATGGAACGTGGCATGAATATTTTGGCTGACGCAGTTCGAGTCACCCTTGGGCCAAAGGGACGTAACGTCGTTTTGGAAAAGAAATGGGGAGCACCAACTATTACTAACGATGGTGTCTCTATCGCTAAAGAAATTGATTTGGAAGATCCATACGAAAAAATTGGCGCAGACCTTGTAAAAGAAGTTGCCAAGAAAACTGATGATGTAGCAGGCGATGGCACAACTACAGCAACAGTTTTAGCTCAAGCATTAGTTCGCGAAGGTTTAAGAAACGTTGCAGCTGGTGCAAATCCAATGGCATTAAAACGTGGCATCGAAGCAGCTGTTGAAAAAATTGTTGCCAAATTATTAGACATGGCAAAAGATGTTGAAACCAAAGAACAGATTGCTTCAACTGCATCTATTTCTGCTGGTGGAGATTCTGAAGTTGGCGGAATCATTGCAGAAGCAATGGACAAAGTTGGTAAAGAAGGTGTAATCACTGTTGAAGAAAGCAACACTTTTGGTTTAGAACTAGAACTAACAGAAGGTATGCGTTTTGATAAAGGTTACATTTCTCCATACTTTGTAACAGATCCAGAAAGAATGGAAACTGTAATTGAAGATCCATACATTTTGATTGCAAATTCAAAAATCAGTGCAGTTAAAGATGTATTACCAATTTTGGAAAAAGTAATGCAAAGTGGAAAACCACTAGTAATTCTTGCTGAAGATGTAGAAGGCGAAGCTTTAGCAACATTGATTGTTAACAAAATCAAAGGAACTTTCCGCTCAGTTGCAGTAAAAGCTCCAGGATTTGGCGATCGCAGAAAAGCAATGTTGCAAGACATTGCAATTTTGACAGGCGCTCAAGTAATCAGTGAAGAAGTTGGATTGAAACTTGAAAACACTGGTCTTGACATGCTCGGTAAAGCTCGCAAAGTAGTTTCAACAAAAGATGAAACCACAATTGTTGAAGGTGCAGGATCTGCAGATCAAATTGCTGGAAGAGTTGCTCAAATTCGTACCGAAATTGAAAACAGCGATTCAGATTATGATCGTGAAAAATTACAAGAACGTTTAGCAAAACTTGCAGGTGGAGTTGCCGTAATTAAAGTTGGCGCTGCAACTGAAGTTGAACTAAAAGAACGTAAACATCGCATTGAAGATGCAGTAAGAAATGCAAAAGCTGCAGTGGAAGAAGGAATCGTTGCCGGTGGTGGCGTTGCTTTAATCCAAGCAGGTAAAGAAGCATTAAAAGATGTAAAACTAACTGGTGATGAAGCAACTGGAGTAAATATTGTTCGTGTAGCAATTGAAGCTCCGTTAAAACAAATCGCAGTTAACGCAGGTCTTGAAGGTGGAGTTGTAGCTGAAAAAGTTGCAAATCTAAAAGCAGGCGAAGGTTTAGATGCATCAAGTGGTGAATATGTTGACATGGTCAAGGCTGGAATTATTGATCCTGCCAAAGTAACTCGTTCAGCACTACAAAACGCAGCATCAATTGCAGCACTCTTCTTAACCACAGAAGCAGTAGTTGCAGATAAACCTGAAAAAACTCCTGCAGCTCCAGCAATGCCAGATGGTGGAGGAATGGACTTCTAATTAAAAATTAGAAAACAAAAAAGCCCGCAAAATTTTTGCGGGCTTTTTATATTGTGAAACAACCTAAATATCGCTTGATAAATGTGTGCTTAAGGTGAAGAATTACCCAAGAATCAAAGGAGATTTACATGAGTAGTCAAGTTGTAAAAATTGAAGATTTTGGAATATCTGAAGAATTTGGCTACATGCAAAATGTTGACCCAGTAACTTCACTTCCAGCAGGAAATGAGGCTTGGGATGAAATGGGGAAAAATTTACCAAAATATTTAATGGGTTCTGATTTTAGAAAAAGAGTTAAAGAATTACCACCATTTAATTTACAAACTTTAAAAACAGAAGGCGAAATAAGAAGAGCAATGCTTGTGCTTTCTTATATTGGAATGGCTTATCAATGGTCAGATAATAATCCTGCATTTGTAATTCCAGAAAGATTAGCTAAACCCTGGTATGAAGTTGGAAAATTAGTAGGTAGACCTCCCATACTTTCTTACGCAAGTTATTCAATTGATAATTGGTATCGCTTAGATAAAAAAGGTCCAATTGAATGTGGCAACATTGCCCTTTTGCAATGTTTCTTAGGTGGTCAAGATGAAGAATGGTTCATTCTTATCCATATTGATATTGAAAAAAAGGCTGGAAAAGTATTAAAAGCAATAGAAGAAGCTCA
>JACCDO011072934.1_pt1 | contig 13461 bp, 10 predicted proteins | sample 7446101 | NCBI WGS metagenome assembly JACCDO01 (sample SAMN15323440, study PRJNA562643) | freshwater metagenome | isolation source: river surface water | place: USA:Blue River Watershed | collected 2017-08-16
AATCCAATATTTTATTTTTGGTAACATTTAATTTGAATTTTACATTGAGTCTGGACCCGGGACCGTAAATATTTGGTGGGTACAATAATAGAAAATGAATAAAATGGTGAAGAATAAATGTAAATTGGGCAATTTTGATAGTACTAATATTGTTATTACAAGAAATAATACATAGAAGAAAAAAAAAAGTGAATTAGGTAAATAGGAAATTATTAGAGTATAGTAATAATAAAACACTAATCAATATTGAATAATGTACTCGATGATACAAGCGATGACATACTAGGATTAGTTTAGCGTTATATCTCCACAACAAAGCCAAAAAAAATGGCAAAACAATACACGAGACGGGACTCGAACCCATGTGAGTTGATGCACAAAACCTCAACGTTCGAAGCGTTACGCGCTATCCAATTACGCCACACGTGCTAAAAAATTTTCGACAATCGCTGACCGAAATATTCACTGTTTATATACTTCAAATGGCTCTGATTCCACCTGTTAATCCTTTTTCCTTTCGTTGCAAACTAATAAACTACTTAATTAGTGAATGATATCAAGAAAAATAGTATACTGCAATCAAAAATTCAATTAAATTCATATTTTTCAACAATAGTTTTCAATCTCCTTCCGTAACTAGATTACTTAACAAGTTCTACAATTACATAAATTGATGTTATTTCATTTGTCGAAGTCAAAGATTAAAATTATGCACTTACTTTATCTTGTATTGATATGAGGTAGATGGAACTTATCCGGAACTGAGTAAAATTACTACCTCATCAATAATAGTAGTGTAAAAACCAACTAATTCTGTTGATGAATTTGTAGAAGGAGTATGTTTATGTACAATAAGGTGGAATGAGTCGTCAATATCCACAAGGGACTACTACTCCTTATTCTAATTATCGCCGCGGAGACAAGATTGGCTCGGGGACATACGGTATTATTTATAAAGGTATTCATATCGACTCAAAAAGGTTTGGAACTAATTATTCTTATTATTATTATTTTCTAACCATATACATATTACTGTGTTTCTGTAGAGTTGTTGCATTAAAACGTGTAATTTTACATAATGAACAAGTACTTGGATTTCCATTGACTACTTTACGTGAAATTTCCCTATTGAAGCAATGTAAACATGTGAATATTGTACAATTAATAGATATTATAGCAAATGAAAGAAAAGATTCGATTTATTTAGTGCTTGAATATTGTGATTTTGATTTACATGGATTATTGGATGATGTTAAATATCCATTTACTGAAAGTCAAATAAAAACATTAATCATTCAATTATTTTCTGCGTTACAATATTTACATGAAAATGGTATTATTCATAGAGATATAAAATTATCAAATCTATTATATAATTCATTTGGACAATTAAAATTAGCAGATTTTGGTTTAGGTAGAAAATATACATCAAAAATTAATGCATTAACTCCCGTAGTAGTTACATTGCATTATCGATCACCTGAATTACTTATGAATTGTACTAATTATGATTATGCAATTGATATTTGGGCGGTAGGGTGTGTAATATTTGAATTATTCACAAATGAAGTATTGTTTAATGGTGGAGATCAAACACTCACGCAGTTGTTCGAAATATTCAAAATTCTCGGTGCTCCTAACACAACTATATGGCCAGAGCTGAGTAGTATACCCTTGTATACTGGTTTCGAAGTAGTGTTGGCTTCATTTCAGGAAAAATGGTCATACAATGAACTAAACAGTAAGTCGTCAAGAATAAGCACTGAAGGATATGAATTTATAAATCGTTGTCTTACTTATTCCCCCAAGAAAAGAATAACCGCTAGAGAAGCACTTAGTCATACGTACTTAACTACTGCTTGTCCATTGCCTACTGATGCCGCACTTATGCCAACATTTAAAAAATAATAAAAATATAATGTATAACGATGTATATATGTATGCCATCACTCCAGTATATTGTTGTCTCAAAAACTATGTATTTAATTAAGAATCGTGGAAGTAGAAGTCGGTTAGTAATTCAGAAATAATATTTAATAATAAACCAAATAAAAGCTACTAAATCTAATGTCCATATAAATCGGATACTTCGGCAGTTACACTCTTTCCTTGGATTCGGTGAACATATTGTTCTGGTATTGGTCGTTCTATAATATCTCCATTTTCGTCAGGGAATGAAACATTCATTTCAGAACTCTTTGATGCAACAATTGTAGTTTCTTTAACAGCGGTAACTGGTAAAAATACATTAATACCATCTGTTTTATCAATAGCAACTGAGGCAACAGTCTCTTTACAATGTATTTGGATACGTTGACTATTCACAATTTCACATGTACCAAATGCGCTAACAAAATGCACATGTGTTTTTTTACAAGAATCAACAATAATTGATTTACATTTTCCTTCAATGTCAATAACAGCATTGATACAGTTTAGGATATATACTGTTTCTTTCTTGTCGTTAATTGTGATCTTGACGACGCCGTTAGCATCTGTCTGGTTTTCAACTAACCACTTATTGGCACCACCTTGAAATTCTAATTTTGGTGGACCTTTTGGTGTATTAGCAGCAGATGTTGTAACTTTTTTTGGAACTACAGGTGCAGGAGCTGGTGCAGCCTCACCTCCTTTGTATTCAGCTCGCCATGTTTGTTGTTCTTTCGTTACCTTCTTTAATCCGGCAGTAACTTCACCTTCTTTGGATAATGCTGCAAATAATGCTTGTTTTGGTGGAGCAGCTGCATTAGATGTTGTTGTTGTTGCAGAAGACGCAGGAGTGGTGGTAGCAGTAGGTGCGGCAGTAGGAGCAGCAGATCCGCCAGCGTATTGGGAAATATCAACACCTTTAGGATTCCATGCAAGACCAGTTGTATGATGCTCTTTGATGTAAGCCATTAATTCAACTAATAATGCTTTAAATGTATCACAAAATGCAACTTGATCAGGATTGGTAGTACGATATTCTTTGCGAATACCATTTGCCCAATAGTCTGAGCCACCAATGAAACTTTCAACATGATCACGTGGTGCAGGTTTAACTTGTAACCAACTAAGTGCTTGAACACCTTCCGAGCACGTTTTAGTATGTTTTTCCCATTCATTGCGATTAACACATTGTGAAATTTCTTTCATTTTTGCACCAATGCCCTTTAATAAGTCTCCTATTGCACTTGGCGCTGGCTCTTTGCATGCAGCAGCTTTTTCTAGTACATTTCTCATTTCAACCCATGCTTCTTTAATTAAATTACCTACTTTACCAGCATCACCACCTAACTTAGTTGCAGCAGCAACGAATGGATCTAGTTGAGCTGCGCAGTAGGAATCAAACGCTTTAATTGATCTAGGTAAATCGGTAGATGCACCACTCGATGATCCACTTGATGATGAATTACCATTGGACACACCAAGATCCGCCATTTTACTTTCGATTGCACTCAATCGCTCAGTAATCTTGTGTAGAATTGGAATAACGTCAGAAATCGACATGTTGCTGCTATCACTCTGCTCACAGTTAGTTAACTATATTCCTCGCTCTATTCGGGTTTCTCATCTCAGTTTTTTTTCGCTAAGATTCGACCCGGCCGGGCCCCTGCAGAATGTACATTATATTTCGGTTTGAAACCAAATAGAAGAAACCAGAGATTTTGTACGAGGTAAGGGCTGATTTTGCACCACTAATCTACAACGGAAATGTCATCAGTAGTTATCGGCTAGACTAAGCCTACCTATGGATGGGATTTTTGTGATGAGAAGCCTCCAAATGATTAAGTAATGATTTCATGCTAAGTAAACGGTTAACCAAGACGCGTTAATTATAAATATTATAGCTTTATTAACATTTATATTGACAATATTGTTCGTGCAGGTCCGGTCCCAATCGCCATTTTCAAATTCAAAAACATATCTGTGGTATCATATCATTTATCCAGATTGTGTGAGTGAGTGGCGTGAGTGGTATGAGTCGACCAAAGCGTGCTGCGGCTTCCAATGTGAAGTATGTCGATGATAATGTCGAAGAGGAAGAAGAGCTAGAATTCATCGAGCGACCTCAACGCGGTAAGAAAGCGAAGGCAGATGATATGAATAGCAACGAAGGCGATAATGTTGATGAAGGTGAAATTGAAGTAACAAAAAGTCGAAGAACAAAAAGAACCAAGGCGCTTCATGTAGTGAAAGATGACGATGACGAGGATGAAGATAGTATGAATATTGTAGAAGACGAAGATGTTAGTGTCGTTAAGAAAGAAAAGGGAAATCGTCGGGCTAAAGCATCTAGTGCCACATATGCAGAAGCATCTAGTGATGATGAGTTTGCTCGTGATAACTTTATACTTGCAAGTGATGATGACGATGATGATGATGATGCAAACAGCAACAAGAATGACGATGACATGGAATATCGTATTCAGTATATATTAGGTCGTAAATCAGCTACACCTGCAGAATGGCGTACTATATGTGATTCTATGGAGACAAATGAAATAAGTAGAGGGTCTGTATTAAAGCAACCAGATAGTGAATATTTTGATACTTCAGACAATTTAATTGAAAAATATTTAATAAAATGGTCACATGCATCATTTTTACATCTTTCATGGGAAACAGAAAAGGATTTAATTGAATTAGTTGGCTCAAATGTTAAAAGTCAATTTAAAAAATTACAAAAACGTGAATTAAAACGTCAAGATCTTTTCGAAGATTTATCTGCTGGTGAATATTTTTCTCCTGCATTCATTCAAGTTGAAAGAATTGTTGGTATTGATGATGACTCCATCGATATTGAATCTGTTGATTGGCAAAATGGAATAATCCCAGTACAATCCAACGACAGTCCCGTGACTCCAGTCGTTGAGGATCCAGTGACCGAGACCGCGGAGACCGCGGAGACTGTTGATGCTGTAAATGAGACGTCTATTGCTGATTCGGAAGCTGTTGTAAGACCTAGAAGAAATCGTCGAAGTATCAAAAAAATTGACGAAACAATTAAGAAAAAAGATAAAAAACGTGTAAAATCTGCGAATAATATTCTTCATGGATCCGATGCTCGATTATTGATAAAATGGGAGTCATTATCGTACACGGAAGTAACATATGAACATGTAACGGATCTTGCTAAGTTAGGTGTGGAATATGAGACAGCATTACGTTCATTTTATCGTCGTGAACAAAGTATTCCAGCTACTAGCGGATCTAAAAAAATTAAACGTTCATTAGATAGTTCATTTATGGAACAACCTATTGCACCACCATTTTTAGGTGGTACGTTACGTGATTATCAATGGGAAGGTGTCCGTTGGTTGCTGTTTAACTGGAGTCAAAAAAGGAATAGTATATTAGCCGATGAAATGGGATTAGGAAAAACAATTCAAAGCGCTACATTTTTACAAACATTAAAGTCTCAACAAGGATTACGTGGCCCGTTCCTTATCATTGTCCCATTATCTACATTAGTCAATTGGAAACGTGAGATATCAACGTGGACGGACATGGATGTGGTGGTGTATCACGGGTCACAAGAGGATCGTGAGCTAATACGTGAATATGAATTTAAATACCACGATAATACCAAGAATGGACACAAGCTGGAGGTTGTGGTAGCCACTCCCGAGACGTGCATGACCGCCGATAATAGTAAATTAAAAAAAGATCTAGCCAAAATATGTTGGGATTTAATCATTATTGATGAAGCACATAAAATTAAAAATTATGATTCTAAATTATCAATATGTCTTCGTGATGAATTTGATTATCGTAATTGCTTACTACTCACTGGTACACCGTTACAAAATAATACCGATGAATTATGGGCGTTATTAAATTTTGTGGATCGTGATGAATTTCATTCCCGCGATGAATTTGTATCAAAATTTGGTAATTTACAAACATCCAAACAGCTAGGTACTCACTCACTCACTCACTCACTCATATACTTACTTACTCACTCACTCATAGATGATTTACATACTCAATTAAAACCTTATTTACTGCGTCGTGAAAAGGATAATGTGGAGAACACCATCCCGCCCAAAGAGGAAATCATCATTGAAGTGGAATTAACGATCCCACAAAAACAATATTATCGTGCTATATACGAACAAAAAACAGGGTTTTTGTATAAAGGTGAACGTGGTGCTAAAGATGGACCTAGTCTATCTAACTTGGCAATGCTGTTGCGACTCTGTTGTAATCATCCATTTCTCATTAAAGGTGCAGAAAAGGAAATGATTAAGCACTTTACCAATGAAACAGCCATGGAAATATTGATTAAATCGTCAGGGAAAATGACGTTGTTAGATAAACTATTACCAAAATTGTATGCGGATGGTCATCGCGTTCTCATATTCTCCCAATTTCGTATGGTTTTGGACATCATTGAGGACTACATGACCGTGAAAGGGATCGGATACGAACGTGTGGATGGTACGATTACCGGGAAAAAACGTCAATCGGCGATAGATAGATACACGGAAAAGGGTATCTTTGCCATGTTACTGTCAACCCGAGCGGGTGGTGTGGGCATCAATCTAACTGCCGCCGATACGGTTATTATCTATGATAGTGATTGGAATCCACAAAATGATATTCAAGCACAAGCAAGAGCTCATCGTATTGGACAAACACGTCCAGTGAAAGTATATCGTTTACTTACTCGTAATACCTATGAAGGTGCTATGTTTCGTGCAGCATCTATGAAGTTAGGTTTAGACTATGCTGTTATGCATAATATGCGTGGTAACACCTCGATGGAAGGTATTAACTCTGAAAGGGCTGATCATGTATCAGCATTGAGTAAAAAAGAACAAGAATATTTGTTAAAACACGGTGCATATAGCATATTCCACGGCACCAAAGAGGGGGACGAAGAGGAAAGTACAAAATTTTGTGAAGCTAATATTGATCAAATATTACAACGCTCCGCTGTCGTCGTGCATACCGGTGATAAATCCAAGGTAACATCTTGTGGTAGTAATCAAAATTTTTCTAAAGCGTCATTTGTATCGTCTTCCAACGACCATGTGAACAACAATATATCAATTGACGATCCAGAATTTTGGAATAAAGTGGTTGGTTTAGCCGTTGCTAATGATGAAATTGAAGGATCACGTAAGAGAAAATGTCGTACGTATGAAATTAGTTATAAAGAACCTGGAATGAGTGAATATTTATTAAAAAATGATGAAAAAAGAAAAAAAAATGATAGTGATAGTGATGATGATGATGATTCGGATGTAACGGCTATATGGAATGAAATAAATTTAAATAAAATACAAACTTCTATGGTTAGTAAGGGTTATTGCCAATGGAATCCTCTTCGCAACGATGCCAAACTACGTTGGTCTCATCATGATGTTAGTAAAGGCTGTCGGTACATGTTGCTGCAGCTCTTAATACAAATATCATTAAACAACTCGGTGGTGGTTGATGTCAGCAATGAAACAGGCGGTGGTAATGTAGGCAGTACCAGCCACGTTGCTATTGATAGTGAGGAGTTAGAGAATAACATTCGTAAGTTTAAATGTTTTCGTTTAGCTTTAACTGTTGCAAATAGTGACGTAATCCCTATTCATGTTGATGCTGCAGCGAATACATCGATGGATGTTGCAGTGGAGAATGCACCAGTGACCAGTGAATATGCATTATTACTTGAGTCCCTACAGCGTCATGCGGTGACTACCTCTGAGGAGTCTAATCATATTCCAAATATTCAATATTTTGATATTGGTAACGACATAGACAGTGGACGTGCTATCTATATAATGAAGCAAATTGGGTTACAGACGGAGTCGTTCCCAGCTGAAACGTTACCGAAATCAAAACAAACGGCATTTGCTAAAGTAAGACAAATTGAGGATTTATTTGAATTATTTTTAGCTGCTGCTCATATTCACAAGGGTGCAGAATGGAATGAAACGAGTGTATTACCCGTGGCAAGTGAAGCAAATGGTGTGGAATCAATGATCAACGGTACAGAATCAATGGTCAATGAGTCCATCATCCCTGTAGCTGGTACTCACGTATTAATGTCATACCTACAAGCTTCGTCAGCGGTCGAAGACCATCAAACCGATGAGTTAGAAGAGTCTGTAGTCGACAAACCTATTAGTTTAACCACAGATTTTGACATCTTACTCATCACCGCCGTCGTTATGCATGGTTGGCCTGATGGTAAACGCAAGATCAGCAGTATCATGGAGTACTTCGATCAACACGGTAAACTAGATGCCTTCAAGCAAGCGAATATGGACGATCCCAAAGTGATAGTGAAACACACCAAAAATCTAGTAATCAAACTACGTGGTGAAAAAAAAGAGGTTAGTAAATCATCAGGAATATCAGAGGCGAGTAAACTGAAGAAGAGTATCAACGCCGTCATACGTACCATGCAACGTATAGGTCGTCCACGTGCTATGTACGAGGCTATGATGAGTCACGTGGTGGTACTGGAAGGTGACAATATATTGAAATCAAGAAATTATTTACTATCCATAGAAGAATTCATGGTTGAAGTTAATTGTCCGGATCTATCCGTTGAGAAATGCCAAGAGATTATTGCAGCGATAGTAGATACACATAGTAATAGCAATGCTAAATCGAGTGGTGACGGAGAAAAGGTTGTCACGGATGGTCTGCTTAGTGGAATATCGTTGAAACAAATCGATTTATGTCACGAAAAGTGTGATATTCTGCATCGTTTGAGACTAGCCATTACATGCAATGAAGAAAATAGAATATTGCAATTTATTCAAAGAAATTGTAAAGGCACTGGACCAGATGCGCATCCAAGTCGTCGGGATATTACCATGCCAGTATGGTGGACAAAGCATCATGATTTGCATTTACTACGATTGGTACTGGAACAAGGACTTGGACAATGGAAGAGCCTGGCAGTTAACCCTGTTGTCTCGTCTTCGTTACCTAACTTTGTCATGCCTACGAGAGTTCAAGGTGTTGATTGGTCGCTTGCATTGACAGCAAAAAATGTGGAAAAACGATTTACTGATTTATATAAAACACTACAAAATAGTATTCCAATTGAGCAGTTACCACCTGGTTCACCTAGTGACACTTTGACCAAAGCGAAGGCGGCAAAACCATTTTTCCCTGTGAGTTCATCCAAACCATCACAACCATCGCAGTCATCACAACCATCGCAACCATCGCAGTCATCGCAACCATCGCAACCATCGCAGTCATCGCAACCAGTCATGGTTACACCATTCGAAAAGGTTAGTAGTGTACCTTTCGATGCGACGAATGTCATTGACCTGATTTCACAATCTGTTACTACTTCTCCGGTTGCCACTACTTCATCCTCAAATCAATCGGATAATAGTGTGATTACTACTACCGTAAATAGCAAGGAAGCAGGTAGTTCTCCAATAAACCAATGCCAAGAGAATGAGCAAGTAAAGGTTGATGTTGTTGTCGCACCACCATCAGTTCCTGTTGTATCCGTTATTGTAGAAAATACTCCTGCCCGTGACAATGCGAGTGTAAACACACAACAAATATCTCCTGTTGATGTCATTACAATGGCAACAACACCATCAGTTCCTCCTGATGCTAAAGAGAACTCAAAACCAGTCAAATCTTCGAATGCCAAACCCGCTAGTGCGTCTACCACGAGTAAGAAGAAGGCTGTCCCTGCAGTACCATCGGGTAATATCATGTCATTTTTTAGTAAAGTACCCAAACCAAGCAGTGAAACAGTGCCTGCACCAACCACTGAAACCTGTTAGGGGATCCAGTCAATAGATGTCACTTATTAGTATTGATAGTTAAATAATTTACAAATTCATAAATATCTTCACATAGTGTACAAATACACACAATTCATGTGCTGTCACTACTCGCTACTTGAATAGTGCATGGATGAATGCAGTGATTGGGGCGTGAGAAAGCCATCGCGAGCCTTGCAATTGTTCAAATAGCTGATTTCAAATGCTGATTTCATGAGTCTATTAACAAAATCTCTGCCCACAATCGAAGTGGAAATCTGTACATGATTCTCGTTTGAGAAAGTTACTTCCGGGATAAATTCAGTTTCTTTTTCTGATATTTTATATGTTTTGGGCAAAATATGATGAGGTGCAAGTCGCACTGAACCAAAAATTCGTTCATTGCAGTATCCACGATCATCTAGTATCGCGGACATGCGTCTTCGATGGATAACCTGAGACAGAAAAGAAGTAAGTAAGTTATGAAGGAGGACGATGAAGTAAGTAAGAAGGCACAACATTTTCTATTTCAGCATGTAATGCATTTTCCTGGTGTTCTATTGCGTCATTATTCATCATTTCTTTCAGGTAAGTAGCTATTTCGTTTCTTGCTGTTTCTATTCGAGCCTTCTCTTGCCCTAGCGATAACTCACCTTTCCTGATTAGTGAAGAGATTAGTGAGTGAATGAATAAATGAGTGAGTGAATGAGTGAGTACCAGTCCGCATACAATCTGGTTAGATTCAAATCGGCATCGGAAACGTCGCTATTAGCAATATCCAATGCAGTCATCCCTTTATTATTCTTAAAAGCCGTAAGTGTATTGCCCGTTTCATACAGCAAAATAACTGCATCTATATTACCAAGACGAGCTGCTAGATGCAATGATGTATCACCTGTTGTGTTCCAATAAGTACGAGTGAGTATGTAGGCACGAGTGAGTAAGCAAGTAAGTAAGTAAAAGTAAAGAATTGAATGAGTCAGTGAGGAGTAAGTGACCTCGCTCATCAATAAAGGTGGGAGAGTGGCCTTGGATGAGCAGACGCTTCATCTGGGCGAGGTCTCCTTGGTACACCGCCACATGCAGCGGTGGCTCGCTCATTATTTCGCTATTTTTTATTTATTTTTTCTTGACAAAATCTGGAACGGCCATGATGTAACAGTATTGGAACAAGATAGGTAGTAATGATGTAGTTAAAGAAAAACGAAGGAGATATAGCTGTGAATAATTCCGTTTAGTTAGGTAGTGTGTAGACACGACAAATAATTAATATTTAATCATCGATATTTTGATCCTCGAACATTTCCTCGTTTAGTTTTGAGTAGTCAACACTTACTCTGGCGCGCTTAGAGTGGATAATGTTGTCGGCGGTGATAGCTCCAGCCTTCTTGACCTCTGCTGCATTCTCTGCTGCTTCCTCCTTGGCTTCATTTTCGTCCATTTCTGCTTTATAATCGTTGTAAAGGTGTAATTGTTCAAGTAGCTCGTCAAATTCAAGCTCCAATTCCACATTATTCTCGTACTTACAAATCCATACATTAATCGACTCAGCTTGACCCCCTTCTTCCTCGGGTTCAATTGTTTCGGTCTTAAAGTCTATTACTTCACCTGATGAAATGAGTGAGTGAGTGAGTGAGTGAGTGAGTAACATGGTTATTGCATCAGTATATATTCTTACCAGGATAAACAATACCACGAAATACTTTAGCGACTTTTCTCCCCTTGTTGTCTTCGTCTTTATTGGCTATGATTTCTAGTGCTTTACTACCTCTTTTTTTGCGTAAACTTCTCTCTTTATTATTTGCTAACTTGGTTTTATCAGTTACATTTGCTTCAACCAATAAACCGTTAACTTCTTCCTCGTCAATACCATCAATTTCGGCATCGCTTACATCACTGTCCGCGTATGATGATTCCTCCTCATCACTACTGCCACTTGAATTTCTTTTTTTAGTACCACGGAAGCTAATAAAAAAGTATATGAGTCCATGAGTGAGTAAGACAATCAAATGTGAAATATACCTACTATTATCAGATGCATCACTTGATTCATCACTTTTGTCATCGTATGATGAAGCCTCATTAACTTCAGGATCAAAGTCATCATCATCTTCATCATCACTTCCTTCCGCACCAACATTATCTATGTCAGGTGTTGCAAATACAATATCCCAGGTAGCAAACTCTGGTCTTCCAGAGGTCTCTCTATATTCATTAATCTTTTCTAAAACATAATCACTGCATTCACATTTAGGACAGAACCAATCATCGCCAATATCCTCCTTGTTATGAACTATACGAATAATTTATGTTAGTAAGTAAGTAAGTTAATGTGCGAGTGAGTAAGTGGAATACCTGGTGGTACTAAACATAATTGATGGAAAGCTTTGCAACAACCAACATGATCACAAAATAAAATATCATTACCATCTTCAGAATCTTGTAAACAACGTGAGCATACAACATTTTCAATATCAACACTATCTCCATCCCCAGCAGCTAGTTCAGGCCACGCGTGGTCGTTTGGATCTTCGTTATTAATTTGTTCAAGAGTACTGCGTAATGATTTTTGGATAGTTCGAATTCTATCTTTGATTTTTACAACCTCACCCATGCCATAAGGAGTATCTTTCGCTGTTAACGCCTCCAAATAGTGATCCTAATATTAGAATAAGCATATTTAATAAATAAAGGAAGCATGAAAATATTGTGAAAGAATTAGCAAGTAATTAGTGCATAAATCATTTCAATGCATAAATTAATAAATGAGTAAATTTCGTTGTTACAGTAGCAACAAGCACGAATATGTGTCAGTGTGCACAACTAACCTCTCTGATCAAGCCGCTGATCAAGCGTTGTGCAGTCGAGCGATAAGTGGTCCATTTGGTTGTATTTGGATTGCTAGCACGAGGTTTTCTTGGACGAGTTGGATTTGGTGTAGGATCATAAGTCTCTCTCATCTTAACAGGGCGCCCGCTGCGACTCTCCTCGGGAAAAACTGGTTTGGGCTCGTCGTAGTCCATCTATTTTCACTATATCTTTCGGCGACGCATAGCCTTAAGGCAAAACCATCGGAGTTGGGGTTATACATGTGGGTGTGGATTGACTCCAAAGATATAATAAATCATTTATTATAGTTAATAATAACAGAAACAGAGAATAAAAAATTAAATAGGGTGTAAATAAACTGATTAATCATAGAAATCATGTAGTATTTAATTATCGGTTAAAATATATCCGTTACAACAAGCCCTTATCGTTTACTTCACAATCACATTGTCTAACTTGCTACTTTACATTTTCAAGCTTCGTTTGTTGTGAAATTTATCATATTTCAATTCACTTGAAAGTGAGGTCCCCAGTCGGTAGGAAAACTGTTGAAAAAGCAAAACTAAAAAAAAAAAAGAAACAAAAAAAATAATAAGAAAAATAGCAATATAGTATATTGCTAGAAGTCGTTTGTAGGCTTGCAAATGGGACCAAAGAAAGGGAAAGGAAAGAAGGGCAAGAAGGGGCCAGTCGCACCCGAGCAAACGACCACACAGCAGATCCTATTGGATCGTAGCAAGATGCTTTGTCCGCGTATGGGCGATGTCTATTTCAAGACTATTGAGGTGGAGAGTATATTGACTGAATGCGTTGAAAAGATCGTATTTAAAGCGGCGGATCGGGGCTATAACATATTACATTTAAGTGGAATGAAGATGAGTATAATGCCTGATTTATCGTCGGTCATATC
>JACCDO010350086.1_pt1 | contig 13460 bp, 5 predicted proteins | sample 7446101 | NCBI WGS metagenome assembly JACCDO01 (sample SAMN15323440, study PRJNA562643) | freshwater metagenome | isolation source: river surface water | place: USA:Blue River Watershed | collected 2017-08-16
ATGAACGTTGAATTTTATCCAATAGAACTATTAATATCATCAAATAATGTAAAATATAATGCTGATAATAATTTAGAAGATAATATGAGATTATTTAGTTATTTGACTATGAAAGTTAAATATGATATTGAAAAATTAAATCCTAATCCTAATCCTGATCTAATGCAGATATCCAAAATATATAATAATATCGAAAATTACTTACTCAAATATATAAGTTCAAATGAACCAGATCTAAAACAAACAATAATCTTATTAAGATCCAATGATGAGAATAAATATTGGTCAATGATATCAAAAATCCAAACATTTGATGATATATATGGTTTTATAGACGATATTAAACTAATTGAGAAAAAAGCCATTTAATCTTACTCTTGATCTTGATCTTACACTTGATCTTAATCTTATTCATAAGCTAAAACATTGAATTTCAAACCATCTACATCTATTATAGGATAATGCTAAGATATAATAAAAACTAACAAAATGTCAGTACCTAACTCTTTTATATGTCCAATTACAGGGTCTATTATGTCCGATCCTGTAATAGCACCCGATACACACACTTATGAGCGTTTAGCTATTACAGAATGGTTAAGACGCAATCCAACCTCTCCAATAACCCGTCAACCAATGACAAATAATACCTTGGTTGAAAATCGTGCTCTAGCTTCGATGATAGAGGAATATTTACAGAATGGCTCACTTATGCTAACAGTTGATCAAATGACAGAAACTGAAACTAGTACTTCAACCGTAACCGAAACCAAATCCAATAGTACTCAGACACATCCAGTTCTAAAAACAGATACATATATTATCAGATCATCTTATGATAAAAAATTATATAAGCTTAGTAAAACATATCCAGAGTCTGAAACTGCTGATCAGCGTATTCCTACAACTTATATTTGTTTGATAGATGTTTCTGGTTCGATGGGTTCAGTATGTAATATTTCATCTGCTGAATCAGATGGTTTTAGTAGATTGGATCTAACAAAACATTCTCTAAATACTATTATTCAAATGTTGTCAGAATCGGATGAACTAATACTAATAAAGTTTACAACAAATGCAACTATGATATTTAGTAATATGATGAATTCATACATGAAGTCAGAAGCAAAACGTATTGTGAATAGTTTAGAACCAGAAAATTCAACAAACATATGGGATGCTATTAATATGGGATATTCGTATGCTAAAAGGGCAAAGAATTCAAATATTAAGATGATTTTGCTAACGGATGGTGAATCAAATATGAATCCACCCAAAGGAATTTTGCCAACACTATCGGCATATTTGGCGAATCCGTCAAATAATTCAGTTGCTAATATTGAACTAACCACATTTGGATTTTCATCAGATATTGATTCAAAACTGTTATATGATATTAGTCAAATGACAAAATCTGGATTTAACTTTATTCCGGATGCTTCAATGGTAGGAACAACATTTATTAACAATTTAGCAAATAGTTTAGCAACGACATATGTTGATTATGTTGTTCAACCAATAGATCAAACTGACCAAGTTAACCAAACCAACCTAACCGCCCAAACCGATATTATTGAATTTGCTGATCTTAACCCTGAGCTCAAATATGAGATTATTCGTTATCATACATACGATGAACTCAAAAAAATATGCCTTATGACAAATCACCAAAATCGTAATCATAATGATCAGATGGTAGAAGCTTATAAAATATTCAAAGAGTATCTTAAACTAAATCTGAATCTGAATCAAAACCCAACTCAAACTAACACACTATTAAACAAGTTATTTGAAGATTTTGAATCCGATGATCCTAATAAGGCCCAAATAGACAAGGCCTTATCTAGAGATGACTGGTTTAGACAATGGGGTTATCATTATCTATTATCATTAAGTTCAGCTCATTTTATACGCAGATGTCATAATTTCAAGGATAGTGGTGTTCAATCATATGGATCTAGTATTTTTGATAAATTAAGAGATGAAGCCAATGATATATTTTGTCAAATCCCTGCACCCGTACCATCGGCTATAACTAATTATAATTATAGCTCATCTAGAGGTGGTTATTCGCAATCTGGTGGAGCAAGATCGGTTCCTTCAAATATGTCGGCATATGTAAATAGTTCAGGGCCATGTTTTGCTCCTCAATGTAGAATATTGCTAAAAGATCGTACATTAAAACCATTGTCAGAAATAGACGGATCAGAGGAGTTGTATTATGATGAGACCAAATCATCGAAGATCAAATATATCCTCCGAACAAAAATTTCGGAAACTGACAATATGATCAATGTATGTGAATCTAATAAGCTGATAATTACACCATGGCATCCTGTTTATGATCCCCAACAAAATAAATGGGTCTTCCCACATACACTGATGAGCACAATCAAAACCAAATTAGATTATGTATATAATATAGTCTTAGAATCTGGACATTATTTCTGGATAGAGGGATTCAAGTGTGTTAGTATGGGTCACGATATAACAGTATATGATGATACTAATAAGATATTAGAACACCCTTATTATGGTTCATCAAAAGTTGTCCAAGACATCGAACAATTTGCAAAATCATCAGATCCGAATCCAAAGATTATAACAATGAATAACTGGTCATTAATTAGAGACGAAAATGACTTAGTATGTAAGATAGTACAAACAGAATCAACAGATCAAATTCATCTAATGAATTTGATCTAGGATAAAAAAATAATTTACTTTAGATTAGTTTTATCATCAGACGATATTTAATATAAAATGATATTTAACAGCAGATGATTTTGTCTCAAGATGATATTTTCATAAAATAATATTCTCATAAGATGATTTTGTCTTAAGATGATATTTTCCTAAGATGAATTTGTTTTAAAGATATTTTTAATTTTAATGATTGACCATTTGATATTGGCTGCAAATAACAAAAGTAAACAAATAAATGTTATTAAATTATAGCTAATATTTGATAAATATATGTGATAAATCAATATAGGAAAAATAATAACCCTACACAAGATAAAGATCAAACTCTGAACAAAATATAATAATCTATTCCAATTTTGAGAAACGAATAATCGACACATTCCAATAATATTATGCGTATCATGAAGTAATTTAATAAGTATAATACAGCCAAGATTATTAATATTATTAGTAATTAACATAATAGTTATTATATGATGTGCAATAGTATCTAAATTTTTACAAGGATTCTTGTAATTTGAAAAGATATCAAACAAATAAATCACTATACTAATAATCATAAACACATAAGCAATTTTATTATAAAACAATGTTGGACAACTTATCATGAACCCACCAATAAAGTAATTTAAATTCAAAAGGTTTGTACCAAATAAGAATGTCATAAATAATGCATTTAAACCATCTAATAATATAGCGACATTAGCATAATTTTGTTTAAGTTTAATCCAATTAAAAAATTTAATCATTAGAAAACTATTTAACAATATATATTAGATAACAAATTAAATTTAACTAATGAATTAGATGGCAAAATCTTTTGAAAAGATTGTTCTTCGATATTCTTATATGAATCAATAAATAATGGAATAGATTTAGAAGCTATAGGATATGCAGTGTCAATTTGTGCGAATATATATGTATTAGGTATATGAGCAGGTGCAGATGTCAGAGTAGAATTCATTTTATATATTTATATTTTGATTATATTTGATAATAAGTTATTTATTTATGATAATTTATTAAATGATCAATTTTTTTCAAATAAATCAAAAATAAACCAAATAAACCAAAATAAACCAAAATAAACCAAATAAATTATATAATATAATATAAAATGTCTAAACCAGAACCAAATGTTGAAGTTCCATTAGGAGATTATTCAAGAGGAGTAAAAATATTTAAATCAAAATGTGCACAATGTCATACAACAGAAAATGGCATAAATAAAACAGGACCAAATTTATTTGGTATATTTGGTAGAAAGGCTGGAAATGTTGAGAGTTTCCCTAATTCTGATGCTAATAAAAAATCTAATATAATATGGTCAGATAAACATTTATTTGCATATTTGGAAAATCCAAAAAAATACATACCGGGAACAAAAATGATGTTCGCTGGATTAAAAACACCAAATGAAAGAGCCGATTTAATAACTTATCTAAAGGAAGGAACCAAGCCAAACTAAGCCAAACCAAATCAATCCATATCAATTAGATATTTATCTAAATCATCTATATTTTCGAACTCTAAAACATCATATTTAAAATCATGAGGAAAATAACCAAATTCGTAATTGATATAATGTTTGAGATCTATTGTTGTAAAGATAAGTTTAAAATTATGAAAATCTCTCAAAGCCAATTCATCAAAAATACCACAATCTGTTTCGTCATATTCATATACTGTAAATCTAGATCCAACAAAAATAAAATCTTTTTCACAATAATTTAAGATTTCTTTAGATGGAAACAAACCAGAAACAAATAAGTAATTTGCACCACTTAATAGTTTTTTATAATTATCATTAAGATCATCAGGAAAAAATCTTCCATAAATATAATCAAGACGTTTTGACCCATTAGCAAATGACAATATCTGTTCATCGACTAAGTGATCAACTAATTTATAACCAGCAAATTCAAAATTTTTTTCGAGAATAATTTTGAAAGTATCTAAATTATTCTCATAATCTGTACTTATAATCTTATTACCAAGATTAATTAAATTTGGTTGATTTGGTCCATCAGATGTTGGCATTGAATCCATAAATACAAAATGTCCGACATCTGGTAATGTAACCAAAGGTAAAATATCATGTAATGCTCCAATATAGATGCACTTTTTCATGTTTATATCTGTCTAAGTAACTGAGGTAGCCACTAAATGGAAAATCATATAATGACAAATAGATTAAATATATTTCATCTTTTTTAGATTCAAGATTTGAACTAATTTATTTATGATTAAATTTAATCATAAATAAATATTGTTTGATTTCTATAAATTAATCTCTTAAACTAATCTTAGAACATATGGTAGCGGTGGGATTCGAACCCACGAAGCTTTACGCAGCAGCTCTTGAGGCTGCCCCCTTTGACCGCTCGGGAACGCGACCTGAACATCTAACTACAATTGGTAAAACGTTAATTGCGTAAAAGGCGATTTGTTATTATTTAAATTGCTGTTTGTAGTTATTATATGTTTTTAATGCACAGAGTGGGATTCGAACCCACGCGGAATTAACCAGACGATCTTAAGTCGTCCGCCTTAACCAACTCGGCCATCCGTGCAGGATGATATATCATCTATTGTATCAAGCTACTGTGAATATAATTCATTAATTTCCAATAATTAATTAATAATATGATTGCAGTAAGTAGCTTTTATTAATGGTCATGGCGGGGCTCGAACCCGCGACCTCCTGCTTATAAGACAAGCGCTCTAACCAACTGAGCTACACGACCAAAGATGATAAGTTTGTTGTATGAACTAGCACATACTATAGTATATACTAGCACACACATCTTTATATATATTCTGGCTTATACAGAGAGTTAAAATTTCAATTTTTCATGAAAAATTAATAAGTTGTTTCTTTTTTATTTTCCATAGTTGTTTCTTATCAATAATTCCAATTTATAAAAATATCTATTTTAAATAATATAAAATGATATTTGAAAGTATCAAAGAATATTTAAATACTTTAAATTTAAATATCGTAGCAAAAATTACAACAATACTTAAATCAGTTTATAATAAAATAAATGACACAATAGGATCAATTTTTGTATTATTAGGCAAAACATTATCTACTCAAGGTATGCTTTTATTAGGGAAATTAAAAGATTTTATATTATACATATTTGGACGGTTATTTGAATATAGTTTAAAATTTCTAATGGAATTAATTAAAAAATATAGAAGTATTAGTCTTAAACCAGATACACCCTTGGCAAATCCATATACTTCTAAAATAAGTGCTCGAATTCCTATACGAGAAAATAAACCAAGATCAATAAATTCCAATATTGAATCAATGAAATCTATAATAAACAAAATGATAATAGATAATGAACAAAATAAACAAACAAAAGAAGATCTTCTAACAAATTATTATAATAATTACAAGATACAAGGGTATGTATATGACCTAAAATCTTCAGAAACAGAAAAGATCCCATTAGAAGGTGTCAAAATAAGTGCCAAAGCTGAACACAATAGTATGTCACATATAATTCAAACTACGACAGACCAAAATGGATTTTATGAGATATTGCATTTTAATAATGAATTTACATTAGAATTTGAAAATAAGTCATATTTACCCATAAGTAAAAATATTAAAATAACCAAATCAAATAATATAATGGTCGAACCCATATTCATGACCAAAATAAAATATTATCCAATTGATGAAAATTCAAATATTGTAAGTTCAGACTCAGTATCAGATAAAGATGGTTCCAGACAATTATGTTTATATGTACCATCTGATATCAAATTCAGAAAATCAGCAGAAGATAGGGAATCAAATTTTTTATCAATAGATGATAATCAGATAGGTATAACAGAATATACAATAGGTCCGAATGGTCCATCGGCAATGCCTGCATCTATGCCACCAAATATGGAATATACATATTGTTGTGAAATGAAACTACAAAATTATACAGACACCAATATAGAGTTTGATAAACCGATATCAGTATATTTGACAAATTATTTAAATAGACCAGTTGGAACAACAGTTCCAATAGGATATTATGATAAAATAACAAATGAATGGAAATCTGGTAATAATGGTAGAATAGTTCAAATAGTTGATATGATTCAGGGTGAGTTTGTTGAGATTAAATCTTCCGAACAAGATAAATTAGATAATTTATATTATTATGATACTCTTGAAAACAAACAAATTAGTATTACAGATACATCTAAAACATATTATAAATTTAAAAAAGATGAATCTGGTCTAACACAAATACCCATTATATATGACGGCACAGGTTTAAATAGTTCAAATCCACTTTTGGAAAAAGACAGAGTAATTGGATATTCATCGATGAAAATTTCTGATTCTGATTCAATTATCAAACCAATTGACCTTAATCAATATAATGATATTTATACATCAGATGCAAAAAATGAATTAGAAATGTTAGGTAAGCATATACTATCCGGAAATTCATACAAAATTGGCGATACTATAATGAGATGTCAAGTTGATCATTTTACGCCATGGGACTTTAATTATAATGGTGGTCCACCTCCTGATATTGAAGATTTACCAGACGATAATGATAATGAGGATGAAGATGATGAAGAAGATGATGAATGTGGTTCAATTATTAAGATAGCAAAGCAGGCACTAGGAGAGGAGATAAAGATACCATTTACAGATTATAAGATAATATATAATTCGGATATGATGGATGGTTATAAATATGATAAAAAGATAAAAACAAGAATGTTTAAAAATGATCGTATTCCGAATTCATTAATTAGTGCATCTGTTACATTTAGTATATTAGGCAAAATCTATTCAAAAAGTTTTATAAATCCGAATTTATTTAATAAGAAACAGGCCAAGGAATATTTAACAAATCAACTAAAGGAATTAAATATTCAGATTTTAAAAGAGATTAAATTTGATGATTTAAATGAGATTTACTTAAAAAATAAATCAAAACCAAGTAAGCTAAACGAAATACTTTTGAATGGTAATGATTTTGTTTCATTAGAAAAAACTATCAAAGAAAAACATATCAGATATACGCCAAATGTAATAATTGGTACAGATCAACAAATAAGTCTAAGCCAAACTGAAAATGTAAGTTTGAACCCAAACAATAAAAGAGGCGAAATATTATATGATATTTGTATATTTATTGATCAAATTAATAATAGTATTAATAATATGTATGCAAATGATGTTGATACAGATATTGAAAAAATAAAGAAAGTAATATTTGATCAAATGTATTCAAAATTATTGGAATTATGTAAAATACAAATTTCAAATCCACCTCCAACTGATCCAACTTATATAAAATTATCAAATGCAACTAAACAGAACTATATAAATATAATATATAATTTGATAATGAGAGAAAAAACTATTCCAACAAGTGAACAAATCGAGAAAATAGATTTAGCTAGTTTTGATTTTGTTAAATTAGTTGAACAACTAAATGAACTTTTAAAATCGTCTAGCCTAACAGGAGAGCAAATTAGAGAAAAATTGTTTAGTTCATTATCTGAAATCGAATATAAACCAAAACCTAGTGCTAACCCCGAAACAATCTTATCATCACTAGAATTATATAATGATTATAAATCAGGTGAATCTATAACTATTGATAAGATTATATTAAATGATTCCAAGTTAAAAGAAGATCTAATTAAACATTTAAAAACAAAGAATTGTTTAAGTTCAACAATTGATGATGTAATAAAAATGAAGAGTATTGGACCTATATATATCAAATATCATAAATATTCAACATTTTATCGTTATGTGAATATGGGTGAGTTGAATAAGTTCTGGGAAAATTCGTCATATGTAGTTGATAGATCTGATTTTGATTTAAAATTTGACTTAGAATTTGCTAAAAAACTAACACAATTTTTGATAAATGAGAAGATTGACTTTATATATTCAAAATTACAATTACCATTGGATCAAAAAAAAGATATAGATACAAAAAATATAATTTTAATTGATGATTTAAAAGAATATGTAGATAAGTTATTAGATCTTTCAAATATTAATCAATTATTAGACATATATAAAATAATTAATTCCGATAAAAAAGATCCATCATACAAAGAAATAATATATGCCTTATCAGTTGATATAAATAATTGGTATGTTGAACCTAAATCAAATCTAAGAACATTATATGATGAAATTGTATCAAAGGATTTAGAAAGATCAACATCAGAAACTGATAAACAATTATTACAAAAATATATATGTTCGAAACAGTTTATAGATATTACAGATCAAACAAAACTATCAACATTAATTACTAAGCTATGTTCTCATATGTCAATATACGATGTTGAGGATAAGTTATATAATGAATTCAGTTGGGATGGTAAAGATAGTTCTGGTAAAGAAGTATATGGTACATATGATCTAACCATAACAACTCAACATAGTTATCCACGAGTATATTATTCTAATCCGGATAGTTTTTCATCAGCATTTGGACGTTTAAATGCTATGTATAATAATCCATTGTATAGAGGTAGAAGCACAATATTTATAGGTGATCGTCAATCAACATCATATACATTAAAGAGTACAAAAATAGTGAAGGTAAGGAATACGAGATTACCAGATGGTGTTGGTATAGGAAGATGGACATTATCTCCTCAACATTATTTTAATCCTAATGACAAAACATTAATATGTAGTGATGGTTCAAGTATAAAATTTAATATAAAATCACCAACTACTATACAAACAAATGGTAAAACAATAGTAGCATCATTTAGAACGAATGCAGATCAAGTATATTTTTGCACATATACAGCAGAATATCTTAGAGATGTTAATAATCAAACAAATTATTATTATAAATATACTTATAATATTGAACAATTTATTTCAGATAGTATAATACCTATATATTCAAATATTATTGCATCATCATCATCAACAAGTGTAGAATCATTTATTATTGATAATATGGGTAATTTAGTATTTATTACAGAAGATGAAAACGAAAATAAATATAAAATCATAATGAGAAAAAAAGAGACCTTAACTAACATAACATTATTTGAATTAATAAAACCAGAATATTTATTAAATAAAGCAGCTAAAGAAAGCCCAAGCCCAACATATGATGATTATTCAATATCAAAATTAAGATATGGTGTTGATAATAAATTATATTGTCTGATAGGTAATAAAACAAATATTTATAAAAAAATGGCAATAATAAGTAATTATAATGGGGCTAATATTGAAGCAGAAATAGAAACAACTACAGTAAGAACAACGGATCTACTACCAGAATCAAATATAAATTATAATAAATTAATTACTTATGAAACGACAGATTTTAATATTGAGAATTTCACTATTAGGGAATTTATACACACTACAAATGGTATATATATATTGGGTATTCACAATGGAAAGTATTCGATAAAATTAATAGACAGAAGAAATATTATTGTAGATATAGCAACAGATAATATTGATTATCCAACATCATTATATTCAAATATACATTCTATACCTATTACATCAAGTGTATTTGGTATGAAATCGCCATCAAATCTAACATATATAAATGATAAAATATATTATCTGGATAGATATGTTAGCACAACAGGATCAAACGAAGTAGAATATATTGCCTTAGTAATGATAAAGAATGGTATAGCATATATAACGTATACTGATAATTCATATCAAATGCTCAATATAATGAATAATTTTCAAATGCTATCAAATAATGATATAATATACTCAGTAAGTTATTATAATAACCAGATATATCATTTAAAATCAAATATAACAATAGATCAAGATTATAATACAATCGTTAATTACAATGGACAAAAACATAAATTTGATATAAATGGATATCATTTATCAACATCAGATATTTTTGATAATGAACTAATTAAATTTGAATATTATGAATCAACACAAATAAAAAAAATAATAAGCCAAAATCATATAATAGAATTTGTTCCAATAACTAATCAAACAACTAATCAAACAACTAATCAAATAAACATATATATTAGACCAAAAAAAAATCCTAGTCAGATGTTAGCCAATATGGTTGCAACATTAGATCAAGATATATTAGTTGGATTAGATATATTAGATATAATAAATACAGCCAATCAACCAAGAAAATATGAATTATCGTATTTACAATATAATGACCAGAACCAATCGTATGATGCCCAGAATGATTTATTAAATATGTTTAAACAACCAAATCAAAAAACAACACATTTTGCATATGATAACAATGGATATTTAATTTATGAAGGAACACAAAGATATATTACGGGATATGATAAATTAGAATCTTCTGATACAAACAGATTATATATATCAACACCACATATTATTAGAGAAACAGGATCTAAAGTATATGGGCAAATTATGCAAATATTAGACAATTATCCATCGTATATAAAAGATAATTTTATAAATTTAAGTTCTGATCAAAAGGAAATAGCTAAGAAGATTAGATTCAAACAAAATATGGAATTTACAAGTTATTACTTTTTATCAACAGAATCAGGTCATACAGTATCAATAAAAATCAAAGAGAAAAGCAATAAAATGACATTAAATTATTCGACACCATTAATTGGTTTAACATATACAGAATTTGAACACAACGAATATGATGAACAAATATCAAGATCATATAGATATGATATTAAGTTTGGAAGATTTTATCCATATGAGATTAATAATATTAAAACGAATGATACAAGTAGAGTAAATATAATAAGTGTACCAATAAATAATAAGATGTTTGAACCAGAAATGGTTAAATCAGAAATGGTTAAATCCGAATTAGTATCCAAACAGGCATTATATTTCATTATTAGAAATAGTTATTATTATGGTCGGACAGAAAAAATAGTATTATTAATAGAGTCAGCTTATAGATACATATTGCATGTATTAGGAATAAGAGATATAAACACAGATATAGAAACTATTTTGAGTATTAAAACAGATTTAATGATAACAACAAATGGTACGTATAACATATCATCATTTGATATTGAATTTAACTATAAATTTAACAATGAATCTAAAACCGTACGCAGACAAATTATTGCCAAATATAATGAAACAAAGAAGAATTTAATGATATGTCTTATTGAAAAGAATAAAACAATAAAAGAGTTAGCATATGAAGTTAGTTATGGTCAAAATTATACATCATATGATATAAGTTTTAGGGAAATAGCGAATATTGATTATGAATATGATGGTAATTATATGACAAAAATGACACATAATATAAAAAATTCATCAACTGAAACTAAATTGGACAAATATACAATAAGATCTGATATAAAAGATAATAAACCCAATGTGGAATTTATAATTGATATCAAAGCTCTAGAACAAAATACATATACCAAACACATTACAAAATATACATATACATATCAAAACAATACTCAAGAAATAAGAGAAGAGAAAACAACTAATCAAACACAGATTCAAACATCCATAATAAAAACATATAACTCATTTGGAGAAATTCAAAAAGTTAAGTTCGGTGATAGAATAATAGAAAATGATCTAATATTTGCAAATTCAATACCTAAACAAACACCAACTACCCCATCTATTTTTTCAAGAATATTTGGGACAAATTCAACGAATACCACTATAACCGATCAAACTATGACCGATCTAACCACAACAAATCCCACATATACAATGAATATCAAGCTATCAGATAATAATGAATTATCAAATAAATATACATATAGTATAGAATATGATGCACAAACAGATTCAATAGTAAAATCGACAACACCAATGTCAAATATAATAAAATATGAGTATGATAAGGATGTATTATGTAATTGTGGTCAATCAAGTAATAGATTAATAAAGAAAATATATAATAATGTATCAACAAATGATAATACAATAACATATAATACAGATAGATTTAATTACCAAACTAAAAAATCAGATGGAACATTTGGTACAAATAATATTGAACAAAAAATAAAAGAGAATATTATGTATGGTCAAAAAGAATTAACCAAAGAGATTAATAAATCAATATATGATTCTAAATATGATATTAAAGAGACATATAATTATAAACAAAAAACAAATACACATACAAATACAACAGAAATAAACATAAATCAATCGGATAAACCAACACAACCAAAACAATCAAAACAACTAATTGAGACGGAATCAATTATGAGCAAAAATAATAAATTAACACAATCTATATCAACAATAAATGATTATAAGATAAAAAATCAATATTATTATGATACATATAATCATACATTGAAATCAATTGTAAATAATTACAGCATAAACCCAAATATTCAGACAGAACTAACAGAACTAACAGAACTAACAGATAATACGAAATCAAATCAAATAATGCCTGAATTATCTATACCAGATAATATTATAAATTTCATGACACAATTTTATGCTTCTAATATCTTAATGTCTGAATTAAGAACATCAAAATATCAAAATGAAAATGATTATGCTAAATATGCTGTTAATTTTGAATATGATGAACTATTCAAGAGTGAAATAGATATTAGTTCATCGCCATATAACAAACTAATCCAGATGATAAAAGATGATATAATGAATTTAAATATAACAAAAAATCTTATGTATATGACTAATAATGAATTAGCAGAATTATCTGATTCGGTAAATTTAAATCTTTATATAAAAAATCGAATAACAA
>JACCDO012408913.1_pt1 | contig 13459 bp, 12 predicted proteins | sample 7446101 | NCBI WGS metagenome assembly JACCDO01 (sample SAMN15323440, study PRJNA562643) | freshwater metagenome | isolation source: river surface water | place: USA:Blue River Watershed | collected 2017-08-16
CGTGAGGGAGTGAATGAGTGAGCGCGTGAGTGAGTGAATGAGTGAGCGCGTTAGTGAGTGAATGAGTGCGTGTGCGTGTGCGTGTGTACGTACCTGTGGAGGTCTTGTACGTGGACAGCGACCTGCCGAACACTCGTTGGGGAACGGAAAAGACGCGAAAACGGTGCATTTCCCTCTTTTTTCTACAATTATCTCGACTCACAACGAGGGGAACCAGCAACGAGGGCGTAACTAGAACCAGAAACTACAAATACAATAAAATTGAATTAAAAACAACTTAGTTAATGAATCAGTAGAGATTTTAGGTGTATCTTATGGGTTATAGAGTAACATCGGAATGTATGGTTGAATACCCTATGCAGTAAGGAGTCGGTGCTGCGCCTCAATCGGTCCCGCTGCTTGCCAACGACTATGTAACGCGCGAAACCCTCGCGATTCTATTATACACTCCAAAATATTCTTTATTTAAACATAGGGATTAAGTAACCCTAATTTGGGGATTTCATTTTTCAAAAATACAAATATACAGAGTACCTAGTGTGAGTACCAGTGATTGGGTGAGTGTGAGGATCAGTGAGATGCATCACGAAGAGTACCTTCAAGCATTGAGCAGTCACCACCGCCAAGCACCTTCCCGTGTAGGCGCTGCCAGCACTGTCTTAACCAATGATGCAATGAGTTTGAAGGAATTGAAGCATAATCTAAAGGAGAAACTGAGGAATTCGAGCGTGTTAGACACGGTCAAGGCGTCGGTTCGCCGCGAATTCATCAATAATTTGACGGGAAACAAGAAGAAAGTTACTAAGGAAGTGACTCTGCGGGATAGAGTTACTCTTAGTTGTGTTTATCATCTATTGAAGCAACGCGAGTATTCGAATACTATCTCAGTGTTTGCTGCGGAATGTGGAATAGATTCAAAATCATTGTTATTATCAGAGAAAGATATTGTTTATGCAATGAATTTAGATAAAATTAATGAAGTACGTGATTTGGTACACAATAAAGAGAATAAGACTGCCGTCAACTCTGTTTACGGCGATAGCGTCAATTACAATACAATATTCGATATACTAATTGAACACTGCAGTGGTTTGGGACGAAGAGGATACATGGAAACTGGCATTCAAACCGATAATACCATGGGAAGTATCAGTGGTAATGTTGATACTACTCTGGACTCCATGCAGTATTCGCTGCTCAGTTATATTGACAAGAACAAGGTGGAGTCGAAGAGTAACATTGACGACCGCATCAAAGCGATCGAGGAGGAGTGCAAAGCCGAGTCCGAGAAGAACTTGGAATTAAGAATGAACTATTTCAGGTAGTCTCACAACATCCAATTATTAGTATCTATTTACTCACTTGTCTTGCCTCAACAGGGAGCGGGAGCTGATCAAGATAAAGCAGGAATACGAAGACAAAATCACCTCAGAAATCGAGCTATTGAACAAGAACTTAGACTCTGATTACAAGAGAAGATTGCAGATATTCCAAGGTCCGTACTCACTCACTTACTCGCTCACTCACTCACTCACTCACTTACTCACTCACTCACTTACTTACTTACTCACTCATTGTGCAGACCGGGAAGAGCAGTTGAAACGCGAGTCTGTTGATCGCGAGAAGAAATTAGAACTCAAGAATTATGAAATAAAGCAGTCATTAACACTAGAAATTTCCGAGTTGAAGCAAAGGGAGGCATCGGTCCAGCGCCGCATAGAAATCGAAAGCACCGGCTTGAAGCTGTTGGAGCAACGCTTGAAGGAAGTGCAAGAGCTATTGGAGATCAGAGAAAAGGACGTTTCGCGCAGGGAGAAGGAAGTAGGGGAGAGCATAGAGATATACCGAGCGGACGCGCGAAAGGAGGCGAAAATTCAATTGCAATTGGAATTGGAATTAGCGGATACAGAAAAATCAAAAATATTATTAGAAAAACAGCAATTTGAACGCGATAAAAAGAATTTTGATGTGATAGTGAAGGACGAAGTCAGGAAAATGACGAAAGAGTTGCACGCGGCGGTGGACGACAGGGACTTGGAGGTGCAGGCGCTGAGGGAGAAGATCACCGAGTTGCAGCTTACTATCAAGAAGGCGAATGACGAGGAGAATCGTGCATTGTTGGCGGGTGTGGACGAAGTCGATAGTGATGACAGTGTCGTGATGACCAAGACCAAGCTAGTGCAGCATGTTTCTGGCGGCAGACAAAGCGTTGAGTCCACCAAGAGTAGTAAGTACGATCAATGGTTCCAGAATATTGTCAACAAGGCGGCTGTTGGTAGTGGAAAGGTTTCTGCGTCACAGATGTCACTGGCGTCTGCCGTCGGCGACTACGACTATGACTCACTATTAGTAGAATTAAAGAATGAAAAATCTAAATCCTCGTCGTTACAAATGCGTTGCGATGAGTTAAACCGATTGGTAGCAGACTACAAGCAGACCGTGACGAGGCTGACGGAGTCCTTGCACAGCACGAGCCTCCGGAGCAAAGAAGTCGAGTCGACCGAGGAGTTACTAGACAGTATATTGAGTAAAAAGAGTGAAATATTAAATAAAGTAACAGGGAAAGCCAGTAATGATGCGGCGCAGAGCAACATGCCACCTCCTGCGTACCACTACAACTTCAACTCGGCATACGGCAACGTTGCACCACCTGCTATCCCGTATTACTACCCTCACATGATGATGCCACCGACGTACGCAGTTCCAGTTGCCGCAGCAACTAGTACTCCTTCCCTAACGGTTCAAATCAATGAGCCAACGAAGGCGGCTAGTAACGAGGCGGCACAAAACGCTGTTGTGCCACCAGTCGCTTCCGCGCAGAAAGTGGTGGAAAAAGTAAGTGAGAAAATAATTGAGAAAGTAACTGAGAAAGTTGAGCCAGAAATTACCGCGGCAACTGCATCCGTTGATTCAGTACCAGCGCCGCAAGCGAAGGAGCAAGTGAAGCAGCAAGAGATTGCTGTCAGCGATTCGACCGTGAGTGAGAGGGAGGATGATGGTGTTAGTAAGCCAAAGGATACCGTTAACTCGCCCCCAAAAGCATCATCTAGTCATTCTCCGGCATCTCTTGCACCAATCAATACAAATTTCGACATCAAGCAAGAAGAGAGCACAAGTAGCGTCAGTGGTAGCAATAGTGTAGCTAGTAGCCCGGGAATAAGACCAGCGAGACTGATTCAAGTCGCGGCGAAATCTCCTTCCAAAGTAGATACCTCGGTGAGCGAAGAGTCAGTGGTTGAGGCTATTGTCATCACATCCCCTATTTCGTCGCCGTACTCACTGAACAAGAGTAGTGACTGGATAGAGGCTGAAAGCGATCGTGTTGCTAAAGAAAGAGAGCGACTAGAGGCTGAAGAGAGGAAGAGAAAAGAAGAGGAAGACGATGCCGCAGCTATTGCTGAAGCAAGAGCGAAGGTTCTAGCTAGAAGAAAATCCAAACAAACGGAAGCACCAGCAGCAGCAACCACCACCACCGCTCCTGTGAACACATCCATGAAAGCATCAAATCAGTCTTTTGTCACCAAGAAGCAGTTGAGTTCGTCCTTCGACGACCAATCAGATGACAGCGAGAGCTACGAGTTCGGCCACAACCACGATGTAGATGACGATAACGATGAATCAGGAGATTTTTGGAGTTAATTGTTTATATTGTTAATAATACATTTTATTATATTACATTCTCTACTTCCTGCTTACAATTGTGCTGCATCAGCCACATCCACGTCCGCTTGTTCCTCATTGCTTAGTCTCTATTCCCGCACTACTACTGCCTCCTACTAACTTGAGTTTCTTAACTATATTAAACCGCCTTTTCCATTCTTTTTTGTCTTGAGAATTGCCTTTTTTAATCATTTTTGGAAAGTCAACTTTGGTTACCTTGATAAACACGTGAGACGATCGTTGATAGCCGAACCCAGTTCTTCCTCTTCCCATAATTCTCATTCTTTTACGTTGCAATCCTTTTGTAACGTATACATTCTTCACGATCAATTCCTCTGGAATTGCGTCATATTTTATTCTTGCGATGTTATAAGCATTGGATAGTAATTGATTCATGTCAGTGGCGCGATGTTTAGGCGAAAATTTCATTTGTGCGACCGCGTCTGGAAACCAAGCACCTCTCATTAGCATAACTAAAAATCTCATTTTCCACGGACTTTGAGGGACATTATGACGTTTGGTAGATACTGCGAAGGGATCTTCATCACTTTCCCTTTCCTTTCTACTTCTCACTCTGGCACCGTATATATAAGTCTTGGGAACACTCCCAGCATCGGGAATTTGTTTATTACTCACGCTACTAAGTTGTCTAAGTACGACTTGGCTAGTGATGCCTTGTCTTACGTATTGTAGGCTCTGCCTTGCAACTGCGCCTTGCAGCAGACCGACGAGTTTCATCTCAACCAACCTAATTATGATGGTTGTTTTCACTCCTCAAAAAATTAGGGATTACAAACGACTTACCCTGACCCATCCGGCCCTTTACAAAACGAGAAAATGACTTTGATTTCGAGGTAGAAATAGCAGGAAGTCGCTAGAGACCAACTATGTGGCGCACCGCGTAGTCGTTGCAACCCCCAGAGAAGGGATCGGGCGAAGGTGCTGCGACTCTGTGCCGACTCCGTTTCGATTCAGAGGACTATTTGTGCGGTTTATTGCACCATCATGCGTTGTAATTGCTCAATTAATCGCTCAATTACTCATTAACTCACTTACTTACTTCACTTACTATCCTTAAACTCTTCTGAATCACCCTAATAAAGGGTGTGGACGATAGGATAAAACACTCGTAAAATTGTAAAAAAAAAGTGAAAAAAGGAAGAGGTATACACGGTGTTGAGTGTGTCACAGCTGAATCGAAGTCGTATGTGCTGGTGTGCGTAGCGTAAAGATTGCGTAGTCATGTTTTCCTTGGCGAAATTCGTGGAACCATATGTGTGGTTGGCGTTGATATACGCCATGCTGGCACTGCATTCATCGTATGCTCTGCACTCCTTGTACGTAGAATCGACTCGCATAAACACTAGGAAGTCGTTCGTGATTGCGATTACTATTGTGTGTATACTGCGCTGGTAACATCAACTTTTCACACTCTTCATTAAATCGTCATCAATTCCTAATTTTTTATTTCGTAGTGTTTCCTTTATTAGTATGTCTCTATTGAACTACACGGTGTTAATAGAGGTGGAAAATAATGATCACTCACTGAATAGTGAGATTGGAACCACCACTTTGGACAAACTTAATTTATTTTTATTTAATTTACCCGATTTTGTTTGTATTTCAGCGTATACACTGTTGTTAGTCGTAACTGTAGAGGCACTTTTACAGTCGAGGATACATTGGGTACTCACTCACTCGTTATTACTCATTCATTTACTCACTTATACACTCCTTAGGTGTCATCTTTGGGCACTAGAAAAATTTGGCTCGTTTGTTATGGCATGTTTAATGTGTTACTATACAGCACGCAAATAACATTATATGTATTGCTGTTCCGAGATAAGAGTAACTCCAACGTGTTCGGCACCTTCATATACGGAACACTCACGTGGATCAATATCTGCATCCCAATCATCGCAATCTGTTCATACTTTTATCTTTCTGTTTTATTGTCTGGATTTCCATGGCGAAGCACGGAGGCGAAGGATCGCTTGTCGTCATTAGTGCAGCAAGGAGCGGTGTGGACACTGGCTAGGTTGGGGTGGGGCTTCATCGCCTGGACTTACATCATTAACGGCTGGTTTCAACGTGTAAAAACACCATTTTCCTATTTTATTATCACTATATCCATATTTTTCTTCGCCGAAATACTCCCAATTATCCACAGCCTACAAGCATCGATCCTGTCGAATATAAGTACTAATAAGAACGGGGTAAAAATATATCACTACGGTAGTGTTGATGACAGCACTGTTGAGCTAGGTGCCAAGGAGGTACGGGCGCATCCCGTAGGAAACACTACCGACAGTAACCCAGTAAATACGGTACAAAGCCAATCATTTCTGCAACATTTACGCATGATGTCATTGTACCCCTCGACGGAGTCCCTAGATTCGCTGGATGAGGGCGATGTTGATGACGATGACACGCTGAATAACTCGGTAATATCTGCATACACCGCTAATGATGGCAATGAATCATATAGGAGCACCACCTCCGATGGCAATGACATACCTTATCACGCTGATGCCTATAGTAGTGACGATTCCTCGTTTTCGCAGTATGATCACACGAATCGGAGCAAGTGGGGTGGCGGAGTGGCCAAGTGGCTCGGAATGAACGAATGAGTGAATAGAATTGTGTTAAAATGTAATGAAAATAGTACAATTTGTTTATATCACATGTATTAAGGCACTAGCTCGTCGAGATCGTCCCATCCCGTTCCACCGTCCGCATCGGCTTCGATGTCTATCAATGTCATCTTCTTACTCGTATTACTTGCGTCACTGTTTACTTGAAATGGCGAGAAGTATTGGGTGCTAGCGACGGGGGGTGGAGGGATCGGTGCTAGAAATTTTGGCTTGGCTGCTATACCAATAGCCTCGAACAAGTCTTCATCAACGGCTGGTTTAGGGGAGGCTGCCGGGATCCTGGTCGTCGTGCCGCCAAGAGATTTTATTGAATTGGAACTGTTATTACCCGTGCTAGATACCGCGGACTTCGGTGTCGTGCCGGCTATGCTATCAAAGGGCGAGTTACCACTCTCGGGTGTTGGAGCTGATTTTAAAGGAGTAATTCTAAAGTCTTTACCATTTAGAACACCAGAACTATTATTCGAGCCGACGCTACTGATGCTGTGATTGCTGCCACTGACTCCGGCAGACTTAGCCAGGCTTAGTGTACCGCGCTTTGCTGTCGGGGTAACATCTACACTCTTCTTTTCGGTAATATCATTGTCCCAATCATCCCATTTATTGTCATCTCCTTGGGATGGTGGCACTAGCTCTATCTCCGTGGTTGGCAATCTAGAATAGGATTCGCTGGCTGCCACAGGGCGTCTATACCGTCTAACGACTATGAATATTAAGATTAATGTAATTACGACTCCAGATAAAAACGCTATTGATTTTTCATCTAACTGACTAAATAATGCTGACAGAATATCAGTGAATTCAGCAGCCGTATTTTCGCCATTATCGTCACTATATGCATACTCGCCGCCGGGATTAGTTGGTTCAAGACTTGGCTTGAATGAAGGCTCAGGAGTGGGTTCAGCATCCATCGTTGTTGGTTTGATTGTTGGTTCTGCACTTGGTATTTCTGTTATTATTTCGTCCGTTGGCGATGAACTAGGTATAGGGCTTGGTTTATCGGTAGGTAATATGGTTGGTTCTGCGCTTGGTTTCTCTGTAGCTTCAACACTCGGGAAGGCAGTGGGTTTCTTAGTATTTTCAAACGTGGGAACTGGAGTAGGTTTCTCTGTGTCAGCAATCGTGGGAACCGCACTCGGTCGCTGTGTATCTTCAAGCGTAGGAGTCACACTTGGTTTCTCTGTGTCAATAACTGTGGGATTCGCACTTGGTTTCTCTGTGCCGTCACTCGTTGGAACAGATTCTGTTGGCGATTCACTCGGTGTAATTTGTTCTTCCACACCACTATCTTTGGTGCTGTGCGCTAACACACTCGGGTATGACGAGGGAACGTCGAAGTAGAAGCTGCCAAACACGCACTGCACGAGCAATAGCGCCAGCAACGCACGCATCGCGACTTCTCTTTTCAGATTCCAGAAAAGTGGTTCCACACCCCCGAAATAGTGACAAAACAAAAAAAGGAGTCTTACATAGACTCAATCTATGAGTGACAAGGTGAGTGGGTGAGTGATTAGGTGAATACAAAGTGCAATAGGATGTGCACTGTCCAGGTATTTTTGTTAGTATTATTATGGCTTAATAGTAGTGATGGATTCCATGTTCATTTCTCAACTCACAGAAACAATAATTTAGTGAGTAGGAAAAATTATGTGCAATTGCATGATAGTAAACTCGATATAGATGTAGGAGATGTCACCTCATCTATTGCTCACTCAACTAATCCGCGCAATTCTTTATCATTCGCCAAACATTTGATAGGCGGATTAGTCAGCTTCCTTGTATTAGAAGCGGACTTGAAACCAACTAAAGCAGATACTACTGCAATGGTTAGCACTGTTTACACCTCAAATATATTCAATGTACAGAAAGAATCTCCCGGGTGGGAGTTAGAACGACAAAAAAGAACTATTGCAATCAAGCAAATGCAACGACAAGGTATACTGAAGATTGACACCGATGAAAGTGGTAATCAATACCTTAAGTTGCCATGGATACCTGGTAAGGAAGTTCCTTATAAATCCCTTTCCGTAGTGCAAAGACTGCAGAATGAAGTCTGTGCTGGTGCACTAGGCGAAATAGCGAAAGATTTGATACTACATCCGGTTGATACATTAAAAACTAGACGTCAATCGAAAATCAAAGAAAAGGAAGTCACTAATGCAACGGCTACAATAAGCACAGACAATGCGGGCAATCAATCGCTCGCTGCGTCCGACACGTTCAGTGGATTTGATTTGAAGGGTCTGTACGCGGGTTTTCCGGTGGTTCTGGCCGCCAGTATACCTCAAGGTGGTTCGTTTTTCTTGGTAAAGAAAGGGACAATTGAATTATTTAACAATTATTTGCCTTATTCCCTGCCCGATTTTGTCGCCTCGGTGGTGCCGATCTCCTTGGGTGTGATGATGTATTGGTTGTTCCGAACACCTGCGGAGGTCATCAAAACGCAAGTACAAACAGGTCAAAGCCCCAGTGTTACCGCCAGTATAAGCAGCATCCAAGAGGGTAAATCGAGCGTATTCGACTTGTACAAGTCCTACAGCGTCATGCTGTCTCTCGACATTCCATTCCAAATCATCAACTTCATATTATATGGTGCAGTGAGTGACCTAGTGAGTAATAGTCTTGGCTATGAGACCAGTGTGTGGACTCGCTTGTTCTGCGGGATCACATGCGGCATGATCGCCGCGGGGATCACGTGTCCGTTAGATGTGTGTAAAACGAGAATCGTCAGAAGGGAAAAGGAGAATAACGGGACGTTTTCCAATAGAAATGTACTGAAAGAGCTTTATTCGATAGGTACAAACGAGGGATTGGGCTCGCTGTTTCTGGGTATTCAACAGAGACTATTGTACACTGGTCTCGCTAACGGCATCAGACTAGCGGCGTATGGAACCTCTCGTATGGATCTCAACATGAAGTCGTTGGATGACCTATAATCCACAGCCCACAGAGATTTTGTATTATTATTAAATTTGTAAATACACATTTATATATCACTATATGACTGACTTTGCTCCGCAATATTCTTGTCCATGATCCGCACTCCCAGCTCGTAGATCGCCGACAGCATCAGCCTCTCCTCCCGCTTCACTGTCTCGCTTGTTTTCTCTTGCTTCGATGTCATTATTGCTAGTTTCTCACTCAATTCATTATTCGTTACACGTATTTTCTCCAAAGCCGCCATGTACTTATCGCGGAAGGTGCTGAGCGAGCGCTTCGTGTACACCTCTAGCTTCAGCTTCTGCTGCTCCAGATTATTCACCTCCGAGACCTTCTCCTTCAGCTTGTCCTCCAACATCTTCACGGTCGTGCCTTGTAGGGATACTTTTTGTTCATTTTCATTCATTAATTTAGTTAATTTAGAATTTTCTTGTTGTAAATTTGCGATTTCTTTCTTGCAAACGAGGAGCGCTTCCTCGCGGTCTTTCTTCAACTGCGTCATTGCGGTGAGTTCCTCCTGCAGACCGGCGGCGCCAGTACCGACGCTATTGCTGCTGGCGCTGTCACTATTCTTCAGTATCTTGATCTCTTTTTCTAGTTTATATACTTTTTCCCGTAATGACGTGGTGGTTTCCGTCTCGAAGGAGTCCGTTGCAGGTGGAGGTGCCACATCCGCGTCACCACCGAAGGTGTACCTGCCGCTGCTGGACAACGTAATACGACCATCCTGTACACACATCGCTTCTAACTGCTCTAGCTTCGATGATATCGTGGTATTCTCCTCGTCCAAGAACTTCTTCGCTTCTAATGCCTGGTCTAGTTCGCTGTGCAACCGCTCTATGTCATGCTTATGTAGCTCTAACTGCGATATCGTTTCAAACTTCTCGCGCTCCAACTCGATGCACTTATCCTTGTACGACTCCATCATCTTGTTGAGCGCCGGGATGTTGTTGGCAGAACTCTCCAGTTCGTATATTTGGTCTAAATACGAGTCCATTTTCTCGGTCAATTCCTTGTTTTGCTTCTTTAAATCGCTTAATTCTTCTAACTTTGATTTATATTTTTCCACCTATGAGTGAGTGAGTGAGTGAGTGAGTGAGTGAGTGAGTAAGCGTGAGTGAGCGAGTAAGCATGAGTGAGCGAGTAAGCATGAGTGAGCGAGTAAGAAAGTAGTGTATATATACCGTAGCTTCCGCTTTACTCAGCTGCGATGCTTTTGAGCGCGCTATGTCTAACTCATCCGAGATTTGTGCCTTTTCTTGCTCCAACTTAGCGATCAACTCTTTTCCCGAGTTCGCATTTACAATTAATTTCTTATTTTCAATTTTCAACTTTTCATACTCCACATTTAATAGATCGAGACTTCGCTTGCTCTCGTCTAGCTCCATCATAACCGCCGTATTCGGGGCTGCGGACGACACCTTGAGCCGCTCTAACTCGTACTTATTGCGGTCGTTTTCTAACTCCTTCGACTTGATTTGCAGCTCTTGGTGGTCTTCGTGCAGCTCGGAGTACTTCGCTTCCACCGACGCAATTGTATCGAGAAGCTTGTTTCTCTCGTTACTTAAATGCTTGATCATTTCTTGCGCGCGTATTAACTCCTCTGACGTGGCGGTGTTGTGTGCGCTATCCGCAGGCGGTTTCTCGCTGTCCGCAGCGACGTCGACGGCACTGGACATGACTCGTTGGATGTATACCTGCAGTATTTTCTGTGTTGCACTATCTAATTTAAATATCTTTTCAATAAATTTTGCTTTATTTGGGCACATTACGACGGCGCCCAGCACAAGTTCGACGTAGTTAAGTATCTCGTCCACGTCACCGTCCTTGGCTAGGGAATAAGAGTAATTAGGGAGTGATTCGGGTGAAAATGAAGTACAGTTCGTTAAATGTTAATGAGAAAATGAGATGATGATAGTTATGAATGATTACCAATTGCGTTGATATCAATTGTGGTTGTATCAACAAGTTTATTTAGACACTTTTTGTAATATATTTGCAACATTTCTAGTATCATTTTGAGATTGGTCGCCTTCGATGAGAAAGTAAGAAAGTAAGAATGAGAACATTAATGCGTATTTAAACAGATGAATGAATGAGTGAGTGAGTAGATGAGTGAATGAGTGAGTCACCTTCAGCACGTAATTACTCGTGTCATAATGCAGGGAATCTATCGCAAAATCACTCGAAATTTCAACTAAAACTTGTTGCAGCACGATTCCATCAGTCAAATCTAGCAGCGACGCGACAGGGCTGCGCAGCGAGAAGGAGTTCAGCCACGACAAAACCGCGGACTCCTCTGTCACCTCCATCCTATCAACTCCTTCTTCTCCTTCCTTGGTGTCTCTTCTTCCCCACATTTCATTTTCATTTTCATTTGTTTCATACCGGCTCCGCCCTACCTATCCCATCTTCAAATTATTGATAGAAACGGTCAATTCTGATCGGTTATACGCCCAACCAAGAGCAGCAACGGCTAGCTGTGCGGTGTCGTAACCGCCGTCTCGAAGCAGACTGTAAGTCAGTGCCGAAGTCTCCAGAAATCGGGCTTCAACCCGGCATGCGGCCACTCACTCACTCACTAACTAACTCACTCACTCAATTACTTACTTACTTACTTACTAACTTCATAACTAACTAACTAACTGACTCACTCACTCAATCACTCACTCACTCAATCACAGAGACTCGACGCGGCCCCAATATTTTTTTACCAATTTTTTTGAAGGCAAAAAATTAATTGTGTTGGAGACTGCGTGAGTGAGTGATTGAGTAAGTATGTCCGCGGCAGACTTCGCCAACATGCTGAAGATCGTTGTGTCGATCATGTCCCGCAACGAGAGCAAGGCGTTCCACGAGCCAGGTACACTCTAGAATACTAACATCTTCGCTACTTGCATAATTATTCGCATACTCAATCACTCAATCACTTACTCACTTACTTAATTAATTGTATACTAACTTATTCATTCTTTCAGTGGACTGGAAAGCTTTGGGTTTAATTGATTATCCAGATATCGTTAAACATCCAATGGATTTAGGAACAATTAAAAAGAAATTAGAAAATGGTATTACCCTACTCACCTCTATCACTCGATCGCTCACTCACTCACGTACTTAATGACCCGTTTAGGTAGTTATAATAAAATAGATGACGTAGCAAATGACATCCGCTTAGTATGGACCAATTGCATGTTATATAATAGGGATGGGAGTGAATTTTATCACCTAGCAAGTGCATTTGCTAAGCACTTTGAAGGTAATCTTCTTACTTACTAATTGATTCAATTACTTGTTACTGACTCGTACATTCATACACTTACTCGTACTCTTCATCATCCTAGAAGCATACGCCACCCTGCGGCGCTTAGTAGATAGTACAAGTGACTTGGGAAGGGTGCCAGCACTTGAGGAACGGATGCAGCTCAGTCATGATGTGTTTAAATTGGATAATACTGAACTAGCGCGAGTACTAACGATTATTGAAGCATCTTCGCCTAATGCACTAGCACGCAAATCTTCGTCTGATGAGGTACGTTCACCTACTCATTCGTTCATACATTCATTCATACATTCATACATTCGCTCACGCACTCACTCATTCTCTTCTGCAGGTGTTGATTAACCTAGACGCGTTGCAACCAACCTGCTTCCACGAAGTCAACGCCTACGTGATCCAGTGCCTAATAAATAGCGGCGGGAAGAAGAAGCGGAAGTTGGTCACCGCTGAAACCGCCAAGAAAACATCCAAGAAATAATTTGTACCACTAACTGCCCCTGTAAATACGCAATTCCCCGATATTTTGTTGCTTCTTTCGCTTCTTCCGCACCGGGCGCATCGCCGGTACTCATTACCGGAAAAGTTCAAAAAAATCTCGAGAAAAATTTAGAAAATTGAAAGAGTCCGTGATCTTTCGGTGTGCACTTAGTCATCCCTAGTGGCCACATAGTCACTCTCCTAGTGCGCATATAATCAATTACCTAGTAAGCGCATAATTACTCGCTTGGCGCGCACATAATCACTTACTCGGTGCGCACGTAGTCGCCTCAAAGTGTGCTCATCACTCTTCCAGCATACACGTAGTCATTGAACGCGTAGTTATCTCTCGGTGTGCATATACTCATTTGCCACGAAGATGTCTGGTGAGTCTTCTAGTGGGAAGCACTCAGTGAGCTACTCGGACGTTGAAGAAAGTGATGATGAC
>JACCDO010045097.1_pt1 | contig 13455 bp, 13 predicted proteins | sample 7446101 | NCBI WGS metagenome assembly JACCDO01 (sample SAMN15323440, study PRJNA562643) | freshwater metagenome | isolation source: river surface water | place: USA:Blue River Watershed | collected 2017-08-16
ACGCGCAAACGGCACGGGTCATGGGAGCCGCCCCGCAGCGTCGACACCACATCCAGAGTGCGCTCTGTGTACTGTGGGAAAACAGGGCGCACATAGGCGTCGGCAATGGTATACGACATGGGCAGGACGCCGTTGGTCTTCAGGTAAGGCATGTACCCCTTGAACTTGCCGTCGGACCTCTTAACATAGGAGCGTTTGAAGAAAAGCAACCAGGGTGAAGGGGCATCAGCGCCTGCACGTCGGCCCTGTGGGGCGGCAGCAGGCGGCGGGGGCTCGAACAAGTTGGCATGGTCGCCTTCGTCCAGAACGACCGTCTGTAAGTCCAAAAAGGAGTAAATGGTGAGTCGGAGGGACGCGTTAGCGATGATTGCAGGCACGAAAGAGAAGAAATACATAGCAGACATCACTTGCAGAGCACATGACGCACCTTATACAAATAGTCAGGATTCGTGCACTCGGTGCGATGCCACGGCGCGGACTCGGGCAGATAGACGATGACGTCGGCCTCGGCCATGTCGTCGGTGAGCAGCACGTTCGGGTGGTGCAGCAAGCCCTCGCGCACAAGGTAGAAAAAGCGCACACCGTGTTTGTAGTGCTTGCAATAATAGACCTTGAACTTATGCTGCAGTTGCAAATATGGCTGAATGCAGCGCGTTTGGTTGTTGCACTTGAGCAGTGACGGCGAGTTGGCATGGCTGATATCTGACCCCGCAAAGGGAGACAATAGCAGATCTGCATATGCGGACTGTGATGTAGCGGCGGAATTCGGGGCACCTACACGTCCGATGCCGTTGGGTGGATTGGCTATTACTCCCGGATGCGTGCCTACATTAAATACATCAGAGTTGACTTTCGGCGAGAAAGAGGCTTGTTTGTTGAAATCTTTCGTGCGGCGAAGAAATCCTTTAGATCCCACAGATGCTAACAAATCAGCTGGCGCATCGGCTCGTACCATTTGCATCCCCTGAAAGAATAACTGCATACATAGAAATAGAGCGAGCAAAGTGCGATGCCGTATAAATTGGCCAGGCATCCCTGAATTTGAAAAGAAGCTATAATTAGACTTATATTCACGAGTAAGACCCTTTTTTTGGTATATCACCTGTCTCTTCAAACATGATTCATGGTTCATCATTGTTATAGCTTTTACTTGACGTCCTTTCAGTGATTTACAACAATAAGCCAAGCAGCGCAAAATTCCTCAATAAAGCAAAGTATAGAAATAAATAAAAACTCAAGAATCCACAAGATAGCAGCACAATCCAAGGCTCGTGAGCCATTTTCAATTTCTTGTGGCTTTTGAAAGGATCAAAAGTTTTCACCCCATTTTTTTTCCTAAAAGGCTGCTGAATTACTATCTTTGTCCTGTCTGAGGAAAGAGGGCACTTGTTGACATCAATTCATCCTTGCACACTTAGTCCGCATTCGCCTTATTTACACATAAACATCACTCACAAACCTAACAATTTTACTGCAGCGACCTGCCTATCCCTGCGAGGGGCTTTAACACATCCAACTCATTCTGCAGCAGCTTCCGCTCCTCCTCTAGATGCGCCCTTTGCTGTGCATCATGCTGACGGCCTTGCCACTGCGCCTCGATCTCCTTCTCAAGCCGCAGCACGTACTCTTGCAGCCGCACGTTCTCTTCCCGGTACTGAGTCAGGTAAGCAGCGTGCTCGTCTCGTCGCTGATCTGAGCGCGCAAGCTGTTCACGAAAGTCTTCCAGTTGCTGCTGCTGCTGCGCACGCGTAGCCTGCAGCTCGGCACTTAGCTCCTGGGTTTTTAGAGATGTCAGTTGCACCAGAAGCTGTAGTAAGGACAATTCGGCCATGTAGGCAATAAGTGTGAAGGTTTGGAGGTCAGATGAAAGGTATAAACAACGGTTAGATGAAACCTAATAATGTAGACTTTTGGCATCTGTCCAAGAAGTACTGCTGAGCAAGGGTAATCTTTGACGTCACAAACGCTCTGAGGTTCGTGCGAGGCATCTTTGCGGAGTGAGAGTTTGTAGACGAAGAGATGACTGGATACGTACCGAAAGCTTTTCGCATCTTTGCTCAAGCCGCGCACTGAGCTGTGTTTGAATCATTAACTGTGCCTCTGAGACAGAAGCGTGCATAATTGCAGCTTTTTCTTGAGATTCAATGGTTTCCCTCAGTTGGGTACATTCCGATGTGATATCGTCAACTCGTAATTTCAGAATCTTCTTATCATCACGCAACCGCTTAATTTCAGCAGTGAGATTTTCAACTAGACGCTGTGCGCTTGCAACAATGGTAATGGGATCAGCAGATGCATCCAGATGATCATCACCTGTAGCAGTGTTTTGGCTTATATCGCGTTTTGACCGGCTCATATCAGTTTTCCACAAAAAAAGTGAGTTTAAAATGTTAAACTCATTTCAGCATGCCATATTTTCAGCTTACCCCCTCCCCAAAGCTTCATGCTTCTAAAATAAAAAAAGACATTCAAAAAATACAAATTCATTTAAATCCAAAGTCAACTTGTGGAGATCACGATTAATTAGACGTCATGACAAGTTTGTTATCTAAATTTAAAACCGACAGCGATTCGGAAACCGACGTGGATGTGGATAAAGAACCACTTGGGCGCAAGAGAGTTCCAGATTCACGGTCTGGCATACCCATGCTGAACAAAAATAGCAACAATTCACAACCTCAGAATACAGAAAACCTAAAAAAGAATTCATCTGAACCAGTAGAAGCATTGAAGGGTTCTATAGAAGAAAGCGTAGAGTTGAAACAAACTAAAAAGAAAAGAAAGGTATTTGATGAAAAGGTTTTGACCAGTCGAGATGGATTGTTGAGAATATATGAAGATTTTCCAAGTGCCTGTAAATTCCGTGGTAGAGGGTATGAGGCACAGGATATCAAACTTCTTATGAACAAGTACCGCGAGTGGGGTTTCCAGCTGTATCCTAGCTTGGCGTTTACTGACTTGCTGTCTCGCTGCGAAACATTGGGCTCCAAGGCCACTGTACGCGCCTGCGCCGAAAATCTTCGCGACCGCGAAAGAACCCGCTATCTTAATCAAGTTCTAGGTGTGCCACTATCAAGCATCTTGAGGCCTGTCACAACGCTTGCACTCGACGACGAAGTGCCTATGGACGACTTGCAGGTAGGCGAATGTGTCATTGACTGTGTCTTATCTGCGTACAATATTTATGACATTTCCTTCGTCTCGATCATTCTATGGGCGCAGCTGACCCTCTTCTCCGCATACTCCTTCTCATTTTACCTTCATGCATTCGACGGCACTGCACAACCTTCTATCGTAACCATTCCTGCTGCCCTCAGGACCTGACCTCACCAGAGGCAGGTTCGCCACCATCATCTGGCGTCAGCCCGAGCCGCAAAGTATCCACCGCTTCCGCGCTCACGCGGTCGACGCCTACTTCTGCCGACCGTGGGGCCAACCCTGCGCCGCGTCCCTCGATGACGCCTGCGGCTCTGGACCCGTGGGACGAAGACTTCGACTACGAGGAGCTGTTGCGGATAGAGCAAGATGCCATACGGCAGGTTCAGCAGGCTGACGAGCAGATGAAGCTTTCGCAGCAAGAGCAGCGATCGGAGGAGGAGGAGGTGATGTCTTTGGACGGCTCAGACAGCGACGAAGACATGATCGCGGAGGTCGAAATGGAAGGCACTCAGACACACGCTCTGCCCCCAGCGGGATCGGACAGCGAAGAGGAGGCGCAGCTGGAGGAGCCAACACAGCCGCAATGAGCAGCGATGCCTTGCATGGCAAGGACAGGACGCTGTGAGAAAGAAGCCTTTTATACATATTATACATAATAAACAACACAAAACTAATTTGTTGACCATTGGCGCTGCAAATATCCAGGCAGTATGTATTTCTTCCGATCCTAACCCTAACCACATCATAAGAAGCCGAAGCTAAACGGACTGGAGTGCAGGTGCGGGGACGGATTGGTTGCATTGGCGAGCGGTACAGGCGTTGTTGCTGGACGCATGGGCACTGCCCCAGCAGGCGCACGAGTAGCAGCGGCTGCGGTGACCTGAGGAATGTCCAAGCCCGGAGGGAATGGGAGCCAGTTCGGATCCCGCACCTTGGCCTTCCCACAACCGGCAACGAGGTTTTTACCACTTCCGAAGCGGCGCTTCTGTTGTTCAAGGGAAGATAGGTGTGGGCCACGTCGACTGACGACCTGCAGACCACCAGAAGACGAAGACAGCGCTTCATTTACACCCGCTCTTGAGCTTGGTGCAGAAGGCGGCACATATGGCGGCTGCGGGGAGTACCAATCCTCGTCATCTTCGTCATCTTTGCTGGGTTTCCCTTTGCTCTTTCCCTTGCTTTTGCCCTTGCCCGAGCTAGACTTGTTGTGTGATGCAGTGCTTTTGCTTGTGCTCGATATAGGGTCGCCACGCTTTTCTTTTTCTTGTGTTTTCTCATTGCCATTTTTGTCCTTGACCTTGTCTTTGCCATTGTCCTTCTTGCTACTTGCATTGAGAAGTGCCCCGTGCGGCGATTGGGTTTGCGTACTGCTTATAGCATCATTTACTGCCTGTTGAATAACTGTTATCCCCAACTGAGGTAAAGGAGTTGAAGCCTGGGATTGCTGAACATTTGGAGATTCAGTCATGACTTGAGAGTCGATTTGCGAATCAGTTGCATTGGCATTATGCGTAGACAATAGAGCAGAGGGCTTCTTTTTCTTTTTTTTACTTTTATTTTTGCTCACCCTATCTAAATTTGTTTCATCACGCTCATCTTCATCAAGAAATGCATCTACATCCTTCTCGGGCACAAAACCGAAGGTGAAGCTACTTGCTTCCAAAACTTTAGAAGCATCTGATTTTATTTTTAAAGTCTTGAAAGAAGCTGCTAAAGATGACATAGCTGACATTGATGTATCCAATAAAGGTACTCCAACAATGGAGGGGATCACAACAATTTAATGTTTCGCTCGTCCAATTTGAATTTTAGATTGGGTTTATAGGCTTTAACTCCTCCATTCGAGTTAGGGTTCGAGATCAGTAGATAATGGTCGACAAAATTCATGAACCGTTTTGGAAGTATGACGAAAATGACACAAACGGCATGACGAATGGTCAGTTTGTTGAAAATCAAATCAATTTAGAAGTCAATCTTGCTAATCGTCGAATAAATAATTCAAACAACACAGGTTGGCGTTTGGATAGGGAAACAGGGAAAAGAAGTTATTCGACGTATCGAAATGGCTCGAAGGTCACCGCGAGCGGAGTTGAAGCATTTCGGCTGTCAATGGGTGATCGACAATCCACTGGAGCTGCTACAAGAGTTGGTACAGGAGCTTCGAAACGGGATATATCATTGACAAAGGAAGTGCCAGAAGTACATGGGATGCATGACAACCCGAATGATAGCAGCAGATTGCCCTCTTCGAAGTTTTCTTTGCCCACGTACAACGCTTTTCATGCAGCTGGTTTCGGTGGAGGCGAAAATACGAGAAAAATGTTCAACGCCAACAATTTGCTCGAATTGCCTCCTCTCGCTCCCTTCATCGTCGAACCAAAGTATCCGGAAGAATCGCGGCTGCCTGACAAGCAGCCTGGGAAATTCTACTGGGGCTTCGACGTGCCCGACGACATTTAGGGAAGGTATATCCATTGAAACCTACACATGCTGTAATTTTATATTTGTTGTTGTGAATTGTAAATGTATAGATCATGTCAGACAAAACCATTTATGATATAAACTATACACACAAACCTGGACTCGCTGCTGCTTTTAATAAAGCGCCGCCATTGCACAGCTTAGTGGAGGCAACGACAATCTGGTAGGGGTAATTAGGATCTGCCGATAGGTGCCGCAGCGCCGCTACCTCCAGATACGAGACTCCACCGACGTACAGCACCAGCATGACCTTCTTGGCCGTACCCTCGTCGGCGGAGGCGGGTGCTTGGCCCACAGCCGCTGCCGCGTCGCTCGCGGCTCGCCTTAATGCATCCGCAAGCTCTTCTGGCCGCGACCGCAGCTGGTTAAACTCCAGCATCGGGCCTGGCAGCAGACGCAGCACTTCTTGCATGCTCTGCCAGCCATTGTTACCCTCCCCTATACGCTGCACAACCCTCGCTGATAGCGGCGCATATCCTGCAGAAACGTAAGCAATGCCCGTTCGCGAAGCTTTTGATCGGTCAGCACTATCTGCAGCCGCGGTCCCACTGCTTTCGATGAGCTGCAACTGGTTACGAATGGTGGGCCAGCTGGGCGCCGTGTCCACCAGCATCAGGTCCTTGCGCTGCAGGGTTACGTACATGTTATACGCATTATATAGATAGAGAGAGAAAGTGAAAGAGGACCGAAGAAGCATTAGAAATGACCCAAAATAGCATCAAGCAGAGCACGAACAGTACCCCAGCAGATACTTACACGCAACAGCCCCGCCTTCTCCAGGTTTGTGATGAGGAACAGATGCTGGAAACCGTAGGTTTGCACTACTAAACGGCGCAGCCCGTCGTATCTATTTGAGCGGATGCCACCTGCAGTGATGCTTTGTAAGCACATAAGTCGGAGCACTTTGTACAGTTGGCTGCGCTGCACGTCAGCACAGACCAAGTCCTCAATCCAGTCAATGCATCTATTATGTAAATATATATATTCGGAAAGCAAGGGCAATAGTAGTGCGTATTGTGGAGAACGAGAATTGGTTAGCTATCGAAGGAAACACGCATGTCAAGCAGGTACATAACATCTTCTTTCTGGCGCACGTTAGGTTCACTTACAGCTCCCCTTCGAGGATCGCACGCTCGGTCTGCCACTGGTCGCGGAACAATGCCCCATCTGTCGTGCGCTTCAGCAGCTCGGCAATGTTAATATGCTGATGCAAGCACTTGTACTCCTTCGTCAGTGCCGGTAAATTCTTCACGAATTGGTGGATCTCAGCGATGCTGGCGTCTTTGTTGTCCCGGAAGGCCGTGTAGCGCTGCTTGATTTTGATGGCCTGTTCCTGCAGGAACGCACCCAGGCGCTCAATGGACAGATTGCGGATGGCACAGAATACCACGTCCGTGTTGTTGAGCATGATGGTCACCTTCTCTGCACCTGTTGTGTTGCTGACGCCGGGCTGGGGCGCTCGTTCCCATGTCTCCTCCAACTCCTGCGCCTGTGTCGACGTCTGCAACATGTCGTTGGTAGCGCGGCCACCGGTGAGTTCTTTCACGTTGATGTCCTTGACATCGCCCAGCAGTGTCTTGTCCAGCTTCAGCTTGCCCAGCTCCACGCCGATGAGCTCATCGAGGAGACCTTCGTACGTGAGGGGCGTCACCAGCGGTGAAATCAGGTCCACTTCCCTATCCAGCACGACAAGGCTGTCGATGACGGCGGGCTTGCCAGCATTCACAGAGGAGCCTAAGTTGCTTGTGCTTATGGCGCCGCTACGGCTAGTGGCAAGCTCCCACCACGCCTCGGTGCCGGCGCTGCTTTTGGTGTCGCCCCCTGCACTCGTACCTCCGTTACGCTCACAGCGCAAATGCATTAATGTCTGTAAGATTTTGCGGCTAGCAGCGCCCTTGGCTTTTATGTTCGGGATCAGTCCATATAGCTCTTGCAGTCCATACAGCGCCTGCGCGACGACACTAAGGGACGAGGTGTCCCCGTCCACATAGCACTGACGGAACACTTCCTCCAGCTCCAGCGACAAGACGTCAGATTCCAGTGGAACAAAGCCCAAGTTAAACTCACCAATTTCGCACATATCTAGAACACCTTCATCTTCTAAGATCTGTTCGCATGCTACCGTTCTGAAAGGCACGAAATAAACGTGATACTGACAGCGTAAACCTGCCTTGCTGCTGGTATTAATTTGATGGGCCACAGCTTTCATCACCGGCAAGCTCGGTCGCACGATATAAATTATATTATCAGGAACAGACCGTGAGCTGCCCGTCCCTCCAAAGCTCCCTAAGTCTCCTTTCAGTTCTCTGAAATATTGGACACCGATATCTTTCAAAGCTTTGCTGCCATCCACCATAACTTGGTTCAGTAAACCACCCAGTTCACTTTGAACAACTAAACATTTAATTCCACGCAAGCTATCAATGATATCGATTAGCTCGTTTTTGGCAGCGTTACGGAGAAGTGAAAGAGAAAGAACAGCATCAATGCCAACTTTTTCATCTTTTGTCGTCTCAGGGACTACTTTCGTAGTACCAGTACCAGCACTAGAAATGCCGGCATCAGCGCGGCCGTCCAACAACGCACTCATTTCATTGAGCGTTGAAGGAGGAGTGATCTCTAAAAGTCATGTTGTCCCTGCGAAAACACGAATGATTGAAATTGTTTGATCCGAGAAAAAGGTTTCGGATGAATTAGTAGTTAGCATTAACGTTTAGGATTAAATATTTTTCTAATAGTTTTGCAAAAATACGCGAATGGATTTATCAGAATCCCCAAATACTGTGAAAAGTCAGCTTGATCAAGCTGAATCAGACGAAGTGAAGGCTTTAGAGAAAGAAAATGAGTGTGATCAATTAGATTATAGAGATAAAGATGCCGAGGACGAAGGACAACACGGGTTCGAAGAATTCGAGTTGGTTCAAGAAATTGATGACGGAGAAGATTCGGATCAAGAGGACCTACCGCAAGCAGTACCAATCCGCATGTCCAGAAAGTTACCCAGCGGCCGTTCTAACGCAAATTTTGGCATCAGTAGTAGCCAATTTATAAACCAGACTCAATTGTCGACGGATCAGCTTAAACAATTTTCTGTGAAGCTGCGTCAATTCCCTTTACCACCTGAGACCGATCCTGGGGTGAAGTCGTCGGCTAGAAAGCAGGCGAACGAATCCATGCCCTCTTCTGCATCTATAGATACATCAAATGTGTCTAACCCTCCTTCTCCTCCTACAACAGTGGCAGCTGCCATTTCCGCGGGCTGGCGAGGAATTAAGGGGTTGTGGGGCGGACGATAGGATGCCGGCCTCTACGAAAGCTTTGCTTCGCAAGAAGGTATTACTGTTTTGTATATTATGCATTTTTCTGTGTTATTTTATATACATATGTAATTGTAAGTTATATTTGTATGCAAATATTCGAAATATGGCTCAGAGAGCTCACCGCCCGCCGGGCATGACCGTCTTCGGACCTTTTTTCGTTGCGGATCCCACTCCAGCAGCATTGCTGCCAGCATCTTTTGGCGCTTGCGCCTGTCCTGCCAAAGAGTCCTTGCTTAGAGCCAAAAGTTTTTCTAGCTTACCCACCTTAACTTTATGTGTTTGCACGGCATCCCGTAGCAGATCCATGTCCGCATCTTTCCGTTGCACATCTTCTACAACGGCACGATCCAGACGCTCCATCTCGCTGTGATGCAGCGCCTCTAACGCCTGCAGGTCGCGCACAAGACCTGCCTCTTTAGCTTTGCATTGTACACGGATTCGCTCGACTCGTGCACGCAAGGCATCAGCTTTCGTTGAAAAGGACAACTCCTCGTCGCGAAGCCTCGCAGCTGCCGCCGATTGCAGGTCACGCTGCCGCATGCGGTGCGCGCTGATGCCAGATTCATATACTGACACCTCCTGTTTCAGACTTTGCAGTTGGTCGGTGATGGACTTGCGCGTCTCCTGGAGGCCATTCAGTTGCTTATGCAGGCGTTCCCGCTGCACGGCCAACTCTGCCAACTGATCCGTCAGATTTCGCTGGCGCCGCATGCTCTCCTTTTCTTCGCGCTCCCGAGCATCCAAGACATGCGCTTTCTCTTGGTCTGCTTTGGCGCGCAGATCACGCTCCAGACGCACCGTCTCCGCCTGCAACCGTCGGATCTCACTCTGTAAGCGCTTATCACGCTCGGCTAAAAGTTCCTTCAAATACGGATCCGTATTACTACTCACTTCGGATTTATTGCCGCTGCTTTCGACTCCAGTAGTGCTGCCTTCTCGCAAGCTTTGCTCCAGTTGACTTCGCTGGGTACGCCCCTGTGCCAGCATTTGTTCTTTAGCTTCCTCGTGCGCTTGCTGTACAGGAGCAGGGAGGGAAAGATGTCGAACAAAAAGATGCGTGAGTATGGTAAAGTAGACGAGTGCAGATTAAGCAGAGAACATCAATTCGACTGGCACGCAAAAAAACTCAATATGACATAAAAAAACACAAGAACACGCACCCGTAAGGCCTCCAGCTCCTGCGAATGTCTGCTTCTCGCTTGCTGCAGTTTCTTTGCGAATTCTTCTTGCGCTACTTGTACCTCCACCTGTGCACCTGACTTGTCCTTGGCCACACGCATAGACAACATGGCACGCCGGCGCTGCAGGTCGGCCTCCAGATCCGCTTGTAAAGCCCCAAGTCTCGAGCGATGCTCGCGCTCGGCGCCCTCCAACTCCGCCTGCACAGCCGCAGACCGCACTCTGGCCACATTGGCTTTTGTATTAGTGTGTGCATCTTTTTCCTCTTGTAGTAACTCGTCAAGCCGCGCCTGCAGAACCAGCGAGGTTGGCAGAGGCGGTGCAAGGATCCCGCAGGCCATACAGCAAAAGCACGAAAAAGAGGAAGTTGTAAGTTAGAATAGATTGCAAAAAGTACATTGAATATAGAACATTTGTACTTTGTGGGATGCCTTACCTGTGCATTAGCTCGAAGTCGGCGCTCCTCCGATGCAGACTCAGCTTCAACGTCGGCTAGCTCAAGCTCATGCTGTTGCCGCAGCCGGGAGAATTCCGGTCCCAAGGCCCTACCCGTAGACTCCTTTTCTTCCGCTGCTCGGCTGGCCAAAAACTTGGCTAGACGCTGCTCGTGTCCGCGGCGATACACGCGTCGCTCCTCCTCCAGTGCCTCTGTGAGCTGATGATAAAGGTGTCGCTTTTCCGCTGCCTGACTAGCCTCTTTATCTTTGATGGCTTCCACTTGCCGTTGGCACTCCGCTAACAACATTTTCTTTTGATCGACTAATGCAGCTGAGCGTGTGCGCAAAGCTTGCGCTTGCTCTTGACCAGCTTCTAACTCGGCTCGTAACACGGCTTCATATTCCTCTGTCGCATCTGCCTCAATGCGCCCTAACTTTGCTCTTTCAATTTCAATCTTTTGCTCCAATTGAGCGCAAACTTTCTGTTTTTCTTCAAGTTCTACTTGTAGACTGATGAACTGCTCGCGAATTTGTTGATAAGACACATCTGCCATCTTTCTCAATGCTCTGTAAGGGAAATATTCAAAAGATTTAAAACAATTAAAGGACAGAATTGCCGTATTGCACTTTAATTATTTGCGCACTGGTGGGGCAACAATGTAAAAAACAATTATGCTTTAAGAAATAGTCAGCCCTGTAGCTCGTGTCGAGAACTGCAAAAGAAGTTATCTCAAGGGAGAAAAATACTTTCGAAATGCAGACTAGAGGTAAGCAATATTTAAATATTTGGCAATTGACAAATTCTTGTATGTATTTGCAAATTGCTGTGTTAACCGTGTGAACCTTTCAAAAAAGCCCTTCCGAAGCATTGTACGATAAAATAACACAAATTGAAATATTTCTGTATTTCTGTGTATTTGTCCGCGCCATTTAAAGGAAATATAGAATCGATGGCAAAAAATATAGCTCTTATCTTAGGGCTATTCGAGTTTTATAATGCAGCCAAGTTGTGCTCTCAAAATTATGGAGAAGGTGCGGCACTGGGGTCAATACTGCCTAAAGACAGGTTTGCGACAGATTTACCATTTAAATTTCTTTTCATAGCCGCAATATTGTGGTTAGGTATACAGAGACTCTCTTATGCATTTAGCGAAGGTAAGTGATAGGTTTTAATGCGGCCATAAATGTTCTAAAGAAATTTGCCATAATTGTAAATCGTGTCGACTAACCATTATTCTTTAAAACGTTATACGTTTACATTCAGACACTCCGCCAAGCAAGCCAAATAGTAAATCAAATAGCAGCCTCGCTAGTCCTTGGTTTTGCAACGTTCTGGCTCATGCCGTAGAGTGTTGTCTCTGGTACGCCTTGAAGATTAACGATACTAGGAAATCAGCAAGTGATATTTTTATAGCCGCAGCAACATTCGCAGGGCACCCTGAAGCCGCTGCTGAGGATTTCGTACTTTTGGTGCTAGTACCTTTGCTCACAGTTTATTTTTACACATCGCGAGCGAGCCACTGTTAACTTGGCTTTTCATTTTGTGTTTCTATTGTGCGGCCAATCACAGGATCTCACCCTGGCAAGATGAGCATGGAAAAGATTGACAGATTGTTGTTTTGCACGAAAATGCCTGTTTATGAAAAACACCCCACTGGACTGCGCTGACACTTTTGTGTGTTCTGAGCTGCTTTGCAATTCATAAACCAGCACTTCCGATAACATTTATAAACAGCATACCAACATGTGCACATGTTTTCACCACATTTTTATATGTACAGTTAACTTCATTTTATTCATAGATAATTTTTGCTTAATATTGAAACGTAAATATATATATATTAACGTAAATCTTTTGAAGAAAACATTCCCACCCACTGGCCCCACAGTGACGTTCAATTCCGAACTTGTCACTGCAAATTTGACGATTATTTAATCTGTTTTTTTGGCATCAATTACAAATATGCGAAAAAGTACTCCGAAAGTTACTGTAAGCCCACAATATAAGGGCGAAGATCCTGAGGATGAAGAGGGGGAGGAGTCTTATGGAGAAGGAAGCTTCGAGTCTTTTGAATCCCCAAAGAAACCATCTATACCAAACAAATATGGTCCAGAAGACATAGAATTAACACAAGCTCACGTTCAGGCAAAATCTAACTACATAGCATCTATGTCGTCGTTTTCTTCCAATAATGGCGCCCCGGCCGCGACGTTGAAAGTAGCCGACGCATCAAAGAAACTTTCTCAAGACCGCCATGCAGTGAGCTTTAAAGACGGCAAAGCAAATAAGCAGGATTATTCTGATGAAGAAGACGAGCTGGAAGCGGGAGACCATGAAGAAGGAACGCGCGCGGCGGATGTCGCAGGTATGGACTTGGAGACTTTTATGGGCACATACCAGATAAACATTGGTGTCAACAAACACAATAGTAATAATGGCGGTAACAATAATAGTGGTGGTGGCAAGTCCCATCTCCTTGGTGTCGACAAGGAAGACCCATCGTTGCGGCCACTGGATGGTGTATCCCCTACTCGCGGCGCTTCTGACCGAGAGAAGGAGCTATTACGGAAATTCGGCGATAATAGCAATCCAACTAGCCCTGTAACTTCTATCACCAATGCTGCTGTACCTGGTTTTGGCCGTCCGTCGTCCGGATCAGGCATGCCTCAACAATTCAGGCACATCGGTGGGAAGGCTTTCAGCGGTGCAGATGCGCTAATGCCGCCCATGCAGCGGCTGACCTCTCCTGTGGTAACGCCTGCAGAGCAGGGCCAGGACGAGGAGGAGGAGGATCAGTCCTATCACGACCAAGCGGCAGCCCTCCTGGCACGCATACGAGGTGGGGGTGCGGGTTTAGCGGAGGCGGAGACAGAGGGCC
>JACCDO011513348.1_pt1 | contig 13454 bp, 9 predicted proteins | sample 7446101 | NCBI WGS metagenome assembly JACCDO01 (sample SAMN15323440, study PRJNA562643) | freshwater metagenome | isolation source: river surface water | place: USA:Blue River Watershed | collected 2017-08-16
AAAAAAAAGAAAGGAAAGATGACGTCTGAATCCAAGAGACTCTTACGTCAATATCTCGAAGATCTTGATCTCGTTGGTCACAATATCGATTCATTTGATCAAGCGATTGATGATTTGGTCTGCAACCTGAATGGAAAGAAATGGAGTCAGACATCCAAACTGAACCCAGAAAGTAAAACTGCCGAAACGGTTTACAACATTCGTCTCGATGGATTTCGTTTGTTGAATCCAACTATTTATAACGAGAAAACCGCCCGCGACGAGAAAGTCATGCCACGCCGTTGCATTGAAGGTAACATTACCTACGCGGGAAAGTTTGTTGCGACGGTTCATGCTTCGATCGAAAACTTTCCAAACAATCCGAGTGCCGCTGGCGTTCGGACGACGGAAGTTCTCGATCCTCAAGAAGTGGAGCTCATGAGTATCCCCATCCCCATTGGCTCTCGTTTTTGCAACGCACGAGACCACGCGCTTCATCCCGACGTTTTTCCGAATCGTGGTGCGTTTATCGTAAATGGACAACGGAAGAATGCGATTTCGTTTGTGACAGCGGCAATGAACGTCCCTGTTATGACATATGATCCGGTGGAAGGTTATATGTACGAAATTCGTTCGCATTCGTGCCCATGGAATGAAAAGGTGATCACCGCAACCGTGTACTCCAACGTTGTGTGGATGAAAGGTGGTGTTGTTCTATTTTCTTCACGCACGTTCCGTCAAGTGAACAAGGGCACGAATGCCGTGACTCTTGTGAACGTTCTTGCGAATCTCGGATTATCTACGCAGGAAGAAATAGCCGCTGCACTTCTTGGTCCGGAGCCGGACGAGGAACTGCGCGAAGCACTGGCGTTGACCATGACAAATACCGACGACTTTCCTGCGCTTCTTGAAAACCCGCGTGCTTTATTCGGCGTTCCACCCGCATCCATGATTTCACACCTCGGTCGTCGTCCGACGGGCGCGAGTGGACCTCCTCATCTTGGAACAGACGCTCACGCCGATTGGGCACAGTCTATCCTCGATCGTGAGATTCTACCTCATTGTGGCGACAACAATGCTGCGAAGATTTTGATTCTTTGCAGAATGGCTCGTCGGATCGCCTTATCGACATTCCAGCGTTCACGTGGCAAGGAACCCAAGATTGACAATCGCGATGACATATCGAACAAGTACGTCAAAGGATACGGTGACTTGATTACCGAGCTTGTTCTGGAGGGCATGAAAACCATTCGTGACAATGTTTGGAAAGGAATCCGTAAGTCGGAAGGCAACAATCATGCTCCTCTGACCAAGGCAACACTCAATGTTGGCACATTGTCATGGTACGACAAGGATGCCATGAAAACCATTGGAAATGGTCAAATGAAACGCCCGATGACCCGCGGAAAGACTTCCTTTGTTGCATCGAAAGCGCCGAAGCGGACGGTGACACAATCGTACGGTCAGATCAACATATCGGCGGACATTGCGAGTCTTCGGAATATGAAGAAGACGCTTCCTCCTCAATCGAAGCAACTGGATCCCCGAACGATTCAAGAGAGTCAGCTCATGTATCAGTGTCCTACTGCAACCCGCGAAGGCCAGGAGGTCGGTTTGGATGACGAAATGGCGTTGATGGCGACGACCACGTTGCACGGTATCGTCGAAACGGTGATCTCTGTGATCTCTCAGTTTGGCGAAGACCGTACTCGTCCGTTGGAACCTCTTCTGGCACCGGATGATTTCATCATTTGCATCAACGGGGCCCCTTATCGGCTCGTCAAGTTTGATGACGCTGCGGAATTTATCGACTTTCTCCGAGACGCCCGCCGATCGGGTCATATTGAGCCGTTTACCAGCATTGCCGTCGGTGCCCCGTTTGAATCTGGGTCGGATGTTCAAGAAATCCACATTCGTCTGAACGCTGGACGGTTATCGGCTGTGTTGATGATTCTTGACGACTCCGGAACACCGTTGTACCGACGTCGTGACGCACTCGTTCGTGAACTGGAGTCGCTCGTTCCCACGACACCCGACGAGATCGAGTCGGTGCGTTCGTTAAAAGAAGCTCCTTTCTGGGATTATGTCCTACCACGAACGGTATTTTTTCGTGGAAAGATTTATGAACTTCCTGCCGCAGCCGAATGGATCGACCCATTCGAACGCCGAAATGTGTTCATCGCTGAAAATCCCGATCAGATCACTCCGATGCACACGCATATGATGATCCATCCGACGCTCATTCTTGGTTCGAGTGCTGCCGAGGTTCCTTTCCCGGACCATAATCAATCGCCGCGTAACTCGTACCAATGTGGTATGGGAAAACAAGCGATCGCCGGACGGCGACTCACACGGATTATCTCGACAAACGTTCCTGGAGAACTTTTGTATCCCCAGAAGCCCTTGGTGTCGACGGAGTTTTCAAAGGTGCTTCATGAGAAACATCCTTGTCCGACGGGTGCGAATGCGGTCGTCGCGATCATGCCCCAGTTGTACAACCAGGAGGACGCTGTCATCATCAGTCGCCGTGCGATTGATTTCGGCATGTTTGTATCGACACATTATGTTGTCGAGTCCGATAAGGCAAAGAACACGGACGGTGTTCAGAGCGACGCACAGGCAGAGCGATTTGCATTTCCGGACCCGGCGACGGTGTGTCAGGGATTCCCGTCGGGAATGTCGTTCGACAATATCGATAGTCGCGGAATCGTCGTTCCGGGTACGTGCGTGGTCGACGGTGATCCACTCATTTGCAAACTCCGCAAGTTTCAGTCGTCGCATCACGAATGCTTTCTGAACAAGCGCGGACTCAAGTGCCAGTGCACATATGCCATGGTGGTGACGCAATACCGTGGTAATGACGTCGGAATCGTGGATGACGTTCAGGTGACGCACGATGCACAGGGAGATATGATTGTAAATGTCGTGGTTCGGTATTACCGCGCTCCCGAGGTCGGAGACAAGTTGGCTTCTCGTCACGGACAAAAGGGTGTCATCGGATTGATTGTTCCGCCCGAAGATCTTCCGTTCTCCATGGAGGATGGCATGTCGCCGGATATCATCATCAACCCGCATGCAATCCCTTCGCGTATGACCGTCGCACATTTACTGGAGACCTTTGCTGGCGCATGGACCTGTGTGAAAGGTGACGAGATCGACGCGACCCCATTCGGAGAAGACTCGCGTGAACGCTGGACGGCATATAACCTCGCGAAGGCATTCAAGGCCCATGGCATGTCCGAATACTGTGAGAAGACGTACGCCTGTGGAAAGACGGGGGAGATGATGGAAGGAACCGTATTTACGGGTCCGATTTTCTATCAACGCTTAAAGCAGCACGTCTCTGACAAGGTGCATTCCCGAAATCGCGGTCCGATTGTCACGAACACACGTCAACCCGTGGGAGGCCGTTCGTCAAACGGAGGGAAACGTCTCGGTGGAATGGAGTTGAACTGCCTGTCGGAAGAACACCAGATCCTCACCGATCGTGGGTTTATGTTCCTTCACGAGATCGAGTCTGTTCCGCTTGACAGTCTGCGATTTGCAAGCATGACAGAGGATGAGCGCCTCGTGTACGAACCGGCGTATGAGCTGATTGTAAACGAGTCTTCCACTAGGTTGATGTATAAGTTTACGCAAGGTGATGTTTCCTTCGTCGTCACTGGTGGACATGATATCTTCTGCGCGATCGGAGAAAAAGGATATGAGAAGATCAAGGCTGAGGAGCTTTTCAATGGGAACGAACTCATGCCAAACGAAATTCGTTTTATGGGAAGAGTAAAAGGAGGTCTAGCTGACGACGGTGAACTATCAGAACTATCATCGTCCGGTGCTGTTATGGATATCAACATCCTCGGGGAATCCTGGGTCTGGAATGCTGGCAAGGATCTCGCACGGATTATCTTGTCTAACATCTGTCGAGGTGCTGGTACCTATGTCACATCCTCGCTTAAAGTTAGAGACGAGCTTGTACGATTCTGTTTACACGCTGGATATTCGGTGAATTTTACCAAGACGGACGATGATGGCTCATGGGTTGTCTACTATCTGGACAACGATTTACCAATCATGTCACGTGAGGATATCAAAGAGATCCCGTATACCGGTCGTACGTGGTGCGTGAGTTTACCCCACACCCTTATCATCACACGATGTGCATATGCGTCGGAGAATCGTGTCCTAAAAGCATCGATGCCAATCGTCATGGGCAATTGTTTAACGTCGCATGGAGCGAGTATGACGGTGGTTGAACGGTTCATGCATTCATCGGATCCGTACAACATTTATGTTTGCACAGAGTGCAACAATCCGTGCATCGGAAATGCGGACGAAGCCCGTTTGGTATATAGGTGCGATTATTGCGGACATTCGGACCCTTCGAAAATGACCATCGTGAAGATGACGTATGCTGGAAAGCTACTCATTCAACAAATCCAAGCGATGAACATTGGTGTTGAAATTGTTACAAAGTAAATTGGCTGCTGTGATTTGATTTTTGTTTCAATCCAATTTGTGTATAAGAAAAAAAATAAAAGTAGTAGAGTTTCGTGAGTTAGTCGTTAGTTAGTAGGCTTTTGTGGTTTATCATTTATTTATTCGACTGTGAGTTCATTCACACGATTCGAAAGCTCAGTCAAACGAGTCTCCAGCGTGGCAATGCGCTGCAGAAGAGCGGTATTCTGATCACGCATCGTGCGCATCTGAGTTACCAAATCATCCACAGTCGAAAACACCTCCATCGCCTCACCACCCTCGATCCGTGTGATCGTCTGGGCATACATATCATTTACACTCGACTTGGAAGCCTTGATGTTGTTGAAGGTAACGTCCTTGTAAGCTGTCGGGGCCTGGATGCGCAACATTTCTCAAAATCAAAAATTATGAATTGTTTTTATTGAAATGAAAAAATACAATCGATCTTAAATTTTCAACGCATTCAAAAAAAATATTTTTTAAAAGAAATCTCTCAATAAATCTCTAACGGCGTCCGCTCAAAATCGTCGGCTTACGTTTCGGCTTCGGAATCACAATCTCCGGCTGAGACACACGCGCCTCCTCCACAACCGCCGTAAAAATAACTTCACGACGATCCTCATCCATATCCGCCAAGATCTGAACAACCGCATCCAACATCATTCCCTGTTTCAAATTCGAAATCGGAGTTTCCTCTTCTTCCGATCCCTCGAAAAACAACGAACGATTCTCAGATTCCAAGTCAATCTCAAAACGAATCATCACATTGCCATTCGAACGCGAGGACACAAACGATTTCGATGTCAACACACTCGAATCCTCCGACGAATCCCGCTCTGTAAAACTAGGAGCCGCGTTGATAATATCTAACAACTTCTCCTCCACCTGCATCAACGGAATCAAGTAGCGCATATCCAAACGACCCAAAAGAACACCGTATGAACCTGTCACGTGCACACTCTCAATCGAAATGTCCTTGCAACGCAAATGGAGCGCATAACGGCGCTCACTGTTCGCGTTGTTGATAAAACGCTCATCGGCATGATCATACACGATAAAACGCATCGAACTCAAAAAGTTCGGATCGGTCACATCCACAAATGACGGAACGACTTCTTCAATTACTTCGGGAAGTGCCACAGTCGAATTCTTCGCACGGTTTGATGACATTTTTTTTGTTATTTTTATATTCAACGCGCTTGAATCAAAAAATAAAAGATGAAACGCAAAATTTGTGTTTCATTGCTTTATAAAAAAACGAATGCCACTTGCAGAAAAATTCGATTGTGGTCTCATCAATGACGACCCAGCAGCATACGTTCCTGGTGCGAAGAAATCTTGGGATGCCGAAGAAGATGAAGGATTTGAAACAGTTACCATCCGTCCCGGACTGACTTCCAAAATCTACAGCTCACTCACACAAGAAGAAAAAAACAAAAACATTCAACTCTTGAGAGAACTTTACAATATGCTTGATCACATCTACGACCGAACAAACCATTTTCTGACATCCGTTTCAGATGCACAACTTCGTGCGTGTATCGAAGCGTATCGTCAGGATGACCACAAACGGTACCCTGAAAACCCACATGTACCCATCAGTACTCAATTCGTTCGTGATGGATTTATGCTCTTTCTTTCCACAAAACACACACTCCAACAATTGATTCCAACAGAAAGACATTTCCAAGCCGTCAATAAACCAAGAAACCTCAAACGAGACCCAAATGCAAACTTTCAAGGACAAGACCAACGTCTTCGTGCTTACCACCGTCACATCGTCATCCGCCTCCCCGGTCCAAATGATAATTACACAAAGTGCCTACTCATCCACGAACTCGCACATACACCCCCCAATCACGTCTGCTTTCGGGAAGATGATCATAAAGAAGACTTTCGAATTTTCCAATGGTTTTTTTTAAACATGGCTCAGTACGGCGGGTTTATCACACAAAAAGTATATGTCTAAATTTATAAAAAAATGAAAAGAGGGTTTGAAAGAAACAATAACAACAACCGTGACCCCACGACGGACGAATCTGTCACAAGAGATGATGCGAATCTCGCGGAAGGAAGATGTGTTTCATATGGCATTTTGCACGATTACCCGGCGATTTTGAATATTGACTCAGATGTAACAGAAGATTCCGACAAACTTTGGATGTACTTACCGAGACGAACATCCAAACGTTCCATTGTTGCAGCAGCATCTTCATTCACAGAAAAACAATTTCGGGTCGCTCGATTCTTGGTCGTACGATGTACGTGGAAATACATTCATTCTTCTTACGACATCGCGTGGAATTTGAGCGAATCCGTGTTTTACATTCTTCCACCGGGGACATTTGCATGTCTCGAAATTGTCAAAATAAAATCTGTTGAAGAAAATGAAAAAGCAAAACAACTCTTTCAATCCTTGCGACCTCCGTTTGCTTTTTAAAAAATGGAAAGTGAAATTCAAGAAAGGACAAAAACGCAAAAAGTGATGCTTTTCATCGCAGACATCATCAAATACATACACTACATTCTTGTTTTTTATGTACTGACAGGATTCATATACACACCAATTTATCTTTTAAAGTTTTATTGTTTAATGATCATTTTCGTTTTTCTCGATTGGAATGATTACGATGGACAATGTGTTCTTACAAGTTATGAACATTACTTTCGTTACAACCAATGGGATTTTCGTTCTGCAAGTGATTCCGACGATGCGCCCGAATTCTTTCGGCCACTCGTGAATGGATTATTCGGAACAAATATTGACAAACCAACAGCGCGAAGAATCAATTACTTTTCGTTCGCATTCTGTTTACTACTCGGATTCCTGAGATTGACGCATCATCACAAAATTTAAAAAAAATATATTCACACATAATAAAATCAAAAATGGTAACATTTGTAAAAGACCGAAATGGTTCCGGTCTCTTCTACAACCCGGAAGAGAACACAAAGTCATATGGGATGGAACAGGGACAAATTGTTGAAATTACAATACCCTTCACAATGTATATCCGTTTTCACACAGCCGGTGCGACGGCAATCAAACTTACCTCACTCAATCGTACAGAGTTTATGGCTCCTGCAAAATCGTTTGCCGACATTTCGAAACGCATGCGATTGGGGGTAGATGACAGTAAGATGCACTTTGAATTTGAAGACGGCTCAAACACAAAGGTGAAGTACATTTTTGTGAATATGAATCAAATCAAAGACGCCGACAATGTCAAAGAATTAATGATGCAATTACGTTATTACTTTTTAAACAATCAGGATATCGAACAGGCTTATAAAGAAGTTCTGGGGACCTTTGATAACGTGAGTAAAATTCAAACGGATAAAGATGTCAAAGATAAATGGTCAAATATGATGTACAGCCCGAAGTTTCGTTTGAAGTTCGACACGCCTGATGACAAAACTGCAAAGTTAGACACTGCTCGGCAAATGATTCTAGACTCGTACGATCCGAAAGAGATCCCCGAGAATCCCGTTCTTCCTCCTTTTCCTCTCAAGAAAAGTTCAAATAAGATGACGATGGGGCTGATTCTTGTTTTGCTAATTGCTGCCGTCGCCGTTGCATATTTATTAAAGAAAGAAAAGAAGTCGAAGAAGAATCGTATTCAGACTGAGCAGTTCGGAAGGTATAATCGTAGTTATCACAGATATTATTAATGCGTTGACAGTGCAGTAGGAGTTGATACATTTGTAGCAACCGCCACTTCTAAAGGAGGCTGACGTAAATCAATCGTTCTCATGGTTCGGTGTAACGCCGCATCTACAATCGCTTGAACACCTTCCTGCTGATTACGACCCCGGAATGTATATTCCGGCTGAGGCGGAGACAATAGGATATTCGGACGTAATTCATTTTCAAAGGTCGAAATCTTAGGCTCACATGTGTTTGTCTGATTTTCGTTTGTTACAATAGAATCCATTTTTCTTTTTTTTTAGTTTATAATACTTCGTACGATTTTTGAAAAAGCGAATTTGTTTACTTATTTTCTTTCGTGAAATTATAAAAAAGCAGAAAAAAACAAAATGTCTGACTTGGAAGAGACGTTCGCTTTTCCAACTCCGGCTGAAGACGCTTATCCTTCGAACACTTATACAATCACCGCTCCGGAAGACCCCGTCTTCTTTGCATCTCAACAAATCGAACCTGTCACACCTGCACCCGAAGACCCCACTGTCGGCGGTCTCGTGTTTTATCAAACGGACATCATTCCCGTCCCACTCGATGAACGCGAAGGTCTCGATGATCTCTTCATTCCTACTGACACCAACGGTAATTACGTACCTCCGACTGCAAGTGTGACTTCTCTCTTCCCGACAAATGTTCCGTACGAAGGTGGTGTCGTTTGCACGATCACTGGTTCGAATTTAAACCTCGCTGCCTACGTCCGTATCAACGCAAGGGACCTTGTCTTTACTTATGTCGACAACAACACAATCACCTTCGTGTCTAGTCTCACTCCCGACAACACTGCCGGAACCAAACAAATCGATGTGTACGACTCCTACAACGCTCTCATCGGATCGTTAAGTATAACGTACGACCCTCAGATCGCGACGTTCGGGTTAACTTCGGCAACTTCGAGCAGCGGATCCACACTCGGAAGCCAAACGTTCACCATCTACGGTTCCGCGCTGTATTACATTCAGAGTGTCAAAGTCTGCAACCAACCCGTTCTAGAATACAGACAAATCGATTTTAACACTCTCGAAGTCGTCACCGCACCGGGTGAGTTCACAGGTATCGCTGGAAACATTGAAGTCACAAACTTCGACGGAGTTACCGCTGTTCTCCCGAATAGTTATACGTACACGTACCCCGCACCTTTCATTCTCGGAATCGACAACGATCGTGGAGACGTCTCCGGAGACACTCAAGTTACCATCGCTGGTGCTTACTTCAACGGTGTGACATCCGTCACCATCGGAGGCCTTCCTGTGAATTTCTTTATGGTCACAAACTCGACACAAATCATCGTCCTGACAGCTCCCGGTACATACTCGGGACTCGCACTCGATTTAACTGTCAGCTCCCCGACCGGATCGAATACACTCCCAGAAGCTTTCCGATACACCACAACACTCCCCGTGCCTTCTGTCGTGTCCGTGTCGCCTCCGAAAGGACTTGTTACGGGCGGTACCGCTGTCACTGTCACCGGTACGAACTTCAATACGGCAACTGCGGTGACGCTCGGTGGAAACCCCGTCGGGTTTACTGTGGTGTCTGATACGAAGATCACATTCCTTACCCCCGTTGGGGTTTACTCCGGGAACGGATTGCCTGTAACTGTGTCGAACCCGGACGGATCCGGGAGCAAAAACAATTGCTTCACATACATTTACGATACACCGACCGTAACATCGACGACACTCACGTCCGACCTAGTTTCCGGCGGCACAAACGGAACGATCTTCGGAACAAACTTTTATTTAGTCAGCTCTGTCACTCTCGCTGGTGTTCCAGTCGCTTCCTTTACCGTCGTGTCTCCCACACAAATCGATTACGTTACCGGTGTTTCACCGAATGACTTCACAAACGGAGACATCCAGGTTGTTGCTCAATTCGGAATCGGTGTTCTTTCGAGTGTCTTTACGTACACGTACCCGGTTGTATCCATCTCTTCCCTCTCCGTAAATGCTGGATTTGCATCAGGAGGAGCCACAGTTGTTATCTATGGTACGGGTTTCACACTTGTTACGAATGTATTGGTTGCTGGAGTTGCTGCTGCGTCGTTTACCGTGGATAGTCTGACACAGATCACGCTTGTGACTGCATCAAACAGTTTCCCGACGGGCCTTCCTGGAGACGTCAAAGTCCAGACGGTATTCAGTGAAGCAACTCTGCCGAACTCGTTCACATACTTCCCGACGATGACTCTCACGAGCTCCAGTATTTCAACCGGTGTGACCACAGGCGGGGAAGTCGGATTCTTGTACGGTGCAAACTTCGCGAACATCTCGACAATTCTTCTCGTGGGCACGGCAGTCGCGAGTTTTACAATCGTCAATAGCAACACGATCCAGTTCACGACCGGATCCACCAATGCTTACGGAACACTGGGAACGATTACAATCATTACGGCATTCGGAGAATCCGTCACACTCGCCAATGCATTCTTGTACTACCCAGCTCTTTCGATTGCATACATGTCTCCGGCGACTGGTTTGAACACGGGCGGTGAAGTCTGCACCATCCACGGAACGGGATTTTACGATGTCCAAAGCGTCACAATCGGTGGGGTGGCTGCATCCTTTGCAGTTCAAAGTGTGTCACACATCCAGGTCACAACACCCGCGTCTGTCACCCTCGGAAACGTGAACGTCGTTGTCACAACCTCGAATGGTTCCGAAACGCTCACAAACGGTTTCCTATATTACCCGAATATGGTCGTGTCTTCGTTAGATGTATCGAACGGTTCTGCGAGTGGTGGTACGACCGTCGTGATCACCGGTTCCGGATTTTATTCTGTGAATTCGGTCACATTCAATGGGGTCGCAGTGACTTCGTTCGTTGTCAACAGTTTGACACAAATCACCTGTGTCACTGCATCGAAGTCTCTTACAGACGGTGACGTCGGAAACGTCGTTGTGACATCTCCATACGACTCTGCGACTCTTTCAAATGCATGGACGTACTGGCCGAATATGTCTGTGATCCTCCTGGACCAAAACAATGGTATCAACACCGGTGGAACTACCGTCGTGATTGCAGGTGCAGGCTTTTATTCTGTTGGATCTGTCACATTCAATGGTGTATCAGTCGCCTCCTTTACAGTCGATAGCACATCACAGATCACCGTCGTAACTTCACCAGGTTCGAACGGTACTGGGGATGTTGTTGTGACATCTTCCTTTACATCCGCAACTAAGACGAACGCCTGGACGTACTGGCCGACGATGGCAATTACCACTCTCAGTGCATCGAACGGTATCAATTCCGGTGGTACAGTCGTCACTGTAAACGGTTCCGGGTTCTTCAATGTCACTGCTGTCTCCTTTAATGGTGTAGCAGCCACATCCTTTACGGTCAATTCGCTGAACCAACTCGTAGCCACAACGGCTGCCAAGGTTACGAATGGTGATGTCGGTAACGTTGTGGTTACTTCGACATATACGTCCGCAACGAAATCGAACGCGTGGACGTACTGGCCTCCCATGTCTGTAAGTTCGCTCGATGTGTCGAATGGTTCGACCGTGGGTGGTACAACGGTTGTCATATCGGGATCTGGATTTTATGACATTAGCTCTATTACGTTCAACGGTGTTGCAGTCGCGTCGTTCACTGTGAATAGCGTGACTCAAATTACCGTGACCACCGGAGTTGGTTCGACGAACGGAACGGGAGACGTTGTTGTTTCATCGAACTTTACTTCCGCAACCGGTACGAACCTCTGGACGTATTGGCAACCGGTGGTTGTAACAAGTCTGTCCGTCACCAACGGTTCTACCGTCGGCGGAACAACCGTGGTCATTACAGGGTCTGGCTACTTCAGCGTAACGGGTGTTACCTTTAACGGCGTGGCAGTAACTTCGTATACAGTGGATAGTCTCACACAGATTACGGTGACAACCGCATCTAAAGTTTCAAATGGTGACGTCGGGGCCGTCGTTGTCACAACGGCTTATTCAAGCGGTACGAAATCGAACGCGTGGACATACTGGCCTCCCATGTCGGTAAGCTCGCTAAACGTATCGAACGGTTCTCGCGTCGGCGGAACGACAGTTGTGATTACCGGTGCGGGTTTCTATAGCGTTTCTGGAGTTACCTTCAACGGAGACGCCGTCACTTCTTTTACAGTGGATTCAGTCACACAGATTACCGTTGTCACAGGTGCAGGATCTGCCAATGGCACCGGAAATGTTGTTGTGACGTCGAACTTCACGTCCGCGACTGGTACAAACCTCTGGACATACTGGCCGGTGATGACTGTGACTTCTCTCGATGTTTCAAATGGGCCGCGTGCGGGCGGTACCACCGTTGTGATTACCGGCGCGGGCTTCTTTTCTACGATCAGCTCTATTACATTCAACGGCGTAAGTGTCGCGAGCTACACCGTCGATTCTCTAACACAGATCACTGTCATCACAGGACCGAAGGTCACATCGAACGGCGACGTCGGTAATGTCGTTGTCACGTCAATTTACACAAGTGCGACTGGAACGAACCTCTGGACATATTACCCCCCTATGTCTGTAACTTCGTTGGATGTTTCGAACGGTCCGAGGGCAGGTGGAACGACTGTCGTGATTACCGGTGCGGGTTTCTATAGTGTGTCTGGAGTTACCTTCAACGGGATTGCTGTGACTTCGTACACTGTGGATAGTGTAACTCAGATAACGGTGGTTACGGGACCAAAGCTTCTTTCAACCGGAGATCTGGGCAACGTTGTCGTGACTTCTAACTTCACATCTGCAACTGGCACGAACTTGTGGACATATTATGCACCGGTGGTTGTGTCGACACTGTCCGTAACAAACGGTTCTACTGTCGGTGGCACATCTGTGGTGATTACCGGTTCGGGTTTCTACAGTGTCACTGGAGTCACCTTTAATGGTGTAGCGGTCACTTCTTACACTGTGGACAGTTTGACACAGATTACTGTCATCACAGGACCGAAGGTCACATCGAACGGCGACGTCGGGGCAGTTGTGGTAACGACAACTTACACAAGCGGTACGAAATCGAACGCATGGACATACTGGCCTCCTATGTCTGTGACTTCGCTGGATGTTTCGAACGGACCCAAGGCAGGTGGAACGACTGTGGTGATTACCGGTGCGGGTTTCTATAGCGTTTCTGGAGTTACTTTCACGGGGATTGCTGTGACTTCATACACTGTGGATAGTGTAACGCAGATAACCGTAACGACAGCAGCTGCACCGAGTGTGACTGCCCCTTCTACTGGCAACGTTGTTGTAACGAGCACATTTACCTCTGGAACCGGAACGAACCTCTGGACGTATTACTCTCCGATCGTCGTGTCGAGTTT
>JACCDO010323011.1_pt1 | contig 13453 bp, 11 predicted proteins | sample 7446101 | NCBI WGS metagenome assembly JACCDO01 (sample SAMN15323440, study PRJNA562643) | freshwater metagenome | isolation source: river surface water | place: USA:Blue River Watershed | collected 2017-08-16
TCTTTTGATAATACTACAATTATTAAAGGTTATTCTCAAGATATAAATATAATTAATCAAGTAAAAGATATACAATATGATATTATTTTTATAGATGGTTGTCATGATTATGAAATAGTTTGTTTAGATATCGAAAATTATACACCTTTATTAAAAAAGAATGGTTATTTAGTATTAGATGATGCATCATCTTTATTACCAAATGCATTTGGTCAATTTTTAGGTCATAATGATGTTGGAAAAGCTATTCAAACTAAATTAGATAATAATAAGAACTTTAAACATTTATATGCAGTTGGTCATAATCGTGTTTGGATGAAATTATAATATAAAAATAAATAATTTTATATTATAATGAATATAATCATTTGCACTGATAAACATCTAGAAAATGTTGCATTTGAATTAAAAAAAATATTAGAAAATTTAAATCACCTAGTTAATATTGTATATAATATTAATTATAAAAATGATAATTGTTATTATATATTTACTATAACTAATTTAATCCATTTAATATGTAAAAATAGTATTTATAATATTATTTATAATTTATCTAATGTTTTAATTTATAATACAACTAAAATATATGATGATAATAATCTTAAAAAATTTTATGCTCATTTAAAATATTTTATAATATGGGAAACTATATCTGATAATTTTAAATATTATGATAAATATAAATATAAAAATTATTTTTATATTAATGAAATAAATAATTATAATGTTCACAGGAACCTAGTAGGCATACCAGATAAAATGAATATAAATATTAATATTCCATATAATCTAGAAGCAGATAAAATATATTGTTTACATTTAAATGAAACACCATATAGATTGCTTGATTTTAATAATCAAAATTATCATCCAGAAGTATCTATATATCCAGCTATTAAATATATTCCAGGATGGATTGGTTGCGCATATTCATATAGAAATTTAATATGGAATGCAAAAAGATGTAATTTAGATAAAATCACTATATGTGAAGATGATTGTCAATTTAAATCAGATTTTAATAAGAAATATGAAATAATATTAAATTTTTTAAAAAAAATAAAATGGGATATATTTGTTGGCTGTATTGCAGGCTTACCAAAAGATACAATAATTAATAATATATATAAATTTCAAGATATGACATTTCTTGAAATTAATAAAATGCATAGTATGGTTTTTAATATATATAATAATTCTGTATATGATATTATTTGTGATTGGAAACCAAATAAAGATAGAGATAATAATCAAATAGATCAATACATAAAAAATAAAAATCTAAAAATAATAATTTCATATCCATTTGAATTTTCATGTATAAATACATTTAGTACTCTTTGGAATGATAATTTATATAATCATTATAATAAATTATTTAATGATTCTAATAAAATATTAGAAGAAAAAATTAAAAATTTTACCTCAGATATAATATATGTCAGTACAACTTGAAGTTGCATTTCCATTTGCATTATCATTAACACCAAAAGAATCCAGAGAATTCAGATATTTTCCAGCACCTCCAATTATCCCTTCATATTTTAAATATCAAAATGTAAATGTTGATCCTAATCTTCAACATATAGTAACAACTGATTTTCATCAAAAAGTTATTGAATGGATTAAACATGATAAAGCTTTTAAAAAGTTTAAGAAATATGAAAAAGAACTTAAAAGTGAAGTTGGATATGAAATGATTCATAAAATATTAAAACTATTTGTTAAAAGAGGCAATACTAATTGGTATGATCTTAAAGAACAAAATAGTTTAATTAAATCTTATATTAGACACAAACTCAATGGACTATAATAGACCAAGGTACAACTTATATTTCTCTCATTAAATCTCTTTCTTTAACTGTTGCTTCTAAAACCATATGTGATGTATTCATACGTTTCATATGATTTAATAATGCATTTGTATCTTTTGGAAAACATGCTCCACCATAACTTAATAAACCATCTGATCCAGGAACTTCAGTATGCATTGGATTAATCCATTTATTTTTTAACATTAAATCTCTTATTCTATTAAAATCACAATCCATACTTGAACTAAATTCAAATAATTCATTAAAGAATTGTATTTTAACTGCATAAAAAGAATTACAAAATAATTTCATTGCTTCGGATTCTTTACTTGAACAAATTGATATTTCTGCATGAGGATAATAATTATTATAAAATTCAATAACTTTATTTAAACTATTATTATCTGATCCACCTAATACAATATGATGTTGATTATGAAAATCATAAAATGCAGTTCTTGCTGATAAAAATTCAGGATTATGAATTAATTTAATATTAAATTGTTGTTGTAAAATTTCTGTAGTACCTACTTCAATTGTACTTTTAATTATAACTATACCATTATAATTTTTTTCTTGTAATTTATTACAAGTATCAATAATTTCATTTATATTAAAACGATCATTTATAAAAGGTGTTGGTAAACATAAAAATATCATATCAGTATTTAAACATGATTCAAATGAATCAATATTTTTATTTTTATCATAAACAAATACATTAATATTTTTTAATTTAAAACTTTCAACTAGAGCTTTTCCAACAAATCCATTACCAATTATTCCTATGGACATTATAAATTATTATACTTTTTTATTTATATATTGTAAAATTTCAAAATATGATGATGAATAAATATTAAATTCAGTTATTGTTAATTTATCTTTAGTTGTATTTAAAAATGGTAAAACAGTTTTTTCAAATTCTTCTTCAGGTAAACCACTATTATAATTATCTAATACCATTTGATAACCAATATAATTTTTTGGTATTTTTTTTATATCTAATTTTTCATTATAGGTAAATATTTTATTTAAAAATAAATTCATTGAATTTTCATTCACAACACAATCTGATAAATTTAATAATTTTTTAATATTTGCAATTGATTTAACTTTCATTATATATTGTATTTTTTTTAATATATAACTATTTTGTTCAAATGCTTTACAAAAATCATTAATTTCAATAATAGAGGTTAAAGAATTTTTAATATCTAATGCTTCTTTAATTCTTTGATATTTTTTTTCAATAAATTCTTTTAGATCACATATATTATTAATTTTACATACTAAAAATGAATTAATATTAATGCTTTTTTCAAACATAGTTGACATATAAATTTCATTTGGAGCATAATTTGCATATTTTAAAATAAATGGTAATACATTTGTATAATATTCCCAATATTTATATCCAACTTCCATATTATTAATTAATTGTTTTAGTTTTTCATCTAAATTTGTATCAAAATTAATTGTATAAGAATTTATTGATTCTATTAACATATTCATACTATACCAATTATTTAAACTATATTCATTTACTAATTTATTATTAAGATCATATTCTAAAGATTTATTATAAGGTTGAAGCATTTTCCAAAATTTATCAATTATATTTTTATGTATACATATTTCTTGAATAAATTTAATAATATTTGGATAAATTTCAACTGTATCATTTATAAATATTATAAATCCTAATTTATCATAAGATGATGTTTTTTTACATAATATATCTATAAAATTATTAAAATGAATCCATTTTGATTCTTTATTAAAATAATTACATAATACATCCGCATATTCTTTTATTGTTAATTCTTTTTTAATAATAGATGATATATTATGTATTATATCATAATATTTTGTATTTTTTAAAATATCATTTATATAACAATTTATAAAATTCATAATTTTATAAACACCTTTTTCTTTAAAATTATCTGATTGAATACTTTCCATTATATGATTAAAACCTACTTCATCTAAACTCACTTTATTTCCAGATATTATATTTTTACATTCATTTAATGAATAAAATGTAACTTTTGTTATTATTATTATATTATTTTTATTATTACTTTGATAATTATAATTACCTCCAATTGAAATACCATGACTTTTTAATTTTAAATATATTGATTTATCTATAATATTTGTATTATCAAATGTAAATATTGTTGAATATGTATCTATTAAATGTCTGCATCTTGAATGAACTAAATATTGTAATTCTAATGTTGATTTAAATATAGAATCACTTACTATAAATTTATTATTTTTAATATTATTTTTTATTAATCTCTCATTTAAATTTATTGTACTATTTCCTGGATATAATAAATTATAACTATAATTATAATTTTGTTCTTTTTTATTTGTATTATTTAATCCTAAATTACCAGCTATAATTTCTATATCATCTCCTATTTGTGTACTAGTATTTTTTTTAATTTCACTAGAATCAGAATTTTTAAAAATAATTTCTATATTTTTTGCTCCTAGTTCTTCAACTATTTGACAAAAACCTCTTAATTTATATTCTGTTTGTTTTAAATTATAATTACTAATTGGAATAAACATAATAATATCAGTTATTTCCATTTTTTTATACAAACAGTTTTTAATTATTTCTCCTTCATGAAACATAATTACATAACAAATATTATCATTACAATATAAATTTACCCCATTTAATTCAGATTCAAATATATTATTATTTAATTTATTTAAATTTTTTTTAATAATATTAACTGCTTCAAATGGTAAAAAAGTACATCCTGGAAATTCAGTATCTACTAAATATTTTCTTTTAAAACAGTTATTTGTTGATTTTTTTAATTTATAATTATCGACAAAAATAATATATGTTGATAAAGATAATAAATTATATATTTGATTAAATTCAATATTACTTAAATCATCCATATTATAAAAAGTAGTATTAGATTGAATTTTATTAATTTGTTCAAAATTAGAATTATTTATATTTTTTTTTATTGATCCTTCTGAATAATGACGAGTTCCTATAACTTTATGTTTTGTTATATTCTTATACAAGTCCTCATCATCTGATATACTTTCATCTATCATTATTAAAAAATTGAAAAAAAATATTATTTAAACTCATTAATAATATTTTAGTGTAATGGCTTCAAGTGATCCTTACAAAAATAATAAACTTGATTATTATAGTAATGATTTTATTAATAGTGAATTTATGAAAGTTTATAAATTAAAACCTGAGGATATTATTAGAGCAGCTGATTATAGACAAAACTCAGAGTATGATAAAGAAGGAGTTTTAGAATTTAATATAAATTTATTCATATGTTTTGTTCAAAATAATGAATATCATATTCATCATTATTATGAAGATTTTCATTGGCATCATACAAAAAAGTTTACATTTAAATTACATAAATTATTTAAATTTCCTTTTACTATTTTAGGAAAAGTTCAAGTGGAACATTTTTTCATTTCAATGGCTTATTCTTATGAAAACAATGATTATTTAATTTAATAAATAAGGCCAATTGAATTTTATTTATTAAACATTGCTACACAGATTAAAACTTATTAAACAAACTTCTTTGAAGTTTGTTTAATAAAAATTGAAATTATGTTGTACGTTTAACATATTTGCTTAAGCAAATATGTTAATAAACGTCAACACCATTACTATTAATATATTAAGAGATGGTAAACCATCTCTTAATATAAAAATTGAAATTAATTTAATTAAATATATTCTATATATAAAAGTTTATTGTATCATGTCATCCTCTCAGGTGTATGAAAATAAAATTTATTCAATTAACGATCTTCGTCGTGAAAATTCATCTCAGGATATAGCATTTATGAGTCCTCAAGCACAGGAATTAATTGGCTCACTAAATGCTAATATTTTATACCAATTTGAGCAATATTGTCCAGATACGGTATTTAATACTCCTGCATGGTCTCTTGTACTTTCTGCTATTATCGATGGCGAAGAAAAGAAACTCGAGTATTATCGATTTAATGAAGAGTCATACGAACACTATTCTCATCAGAATAGACAAGTATGTATGACAGAATACGCAAAATTAACTCTTCCAGCACAAAAAATTGTTGATGAATTGGCAACGACTGGTCTAATCACTTTACATTTTGAAGAAATCGAACAAAGATATGTTGGTGATGAATATTCTGAGAGTGAAAACACTTTATATGTGTTTGTCAAGCCAAATAAACACGAGCCTGCAAATAAATACAAATACAAATACAAATGCACTCGTTCACTTAAAGAGAGTATTAAAACATTTATTGAAATTGTTAAATACACACCTGTACCATATACTGAAGAAGACGATGACTTTATTAAACCTATTATGCGCAAAGTCTGTTAATCGTCTGTTCTTTTATTTAAAAACTTATAACAATTATATATTAATATGAATATGTCATACACAAAAGAAATATTTGTTAAAGATTATTTTGATATTCATAATCATTATTTTAAAACATATGGAAAATCAACTCTCATTTTAATGCAAGTTGGTAGTTTTCATGAATGTTATAATACTGATACTGATGGACCAGATTTATTTTATTTAGGCGAAAGAATTAATATGACTGTAACACAAAAGAATAAAAGTAAACCATTATCAACATCAAACCCACGAATGATGGGATTTCCTAGTTATATTGTAGATGATATGATTGATCGTATTGTAAATTTAGGTTATACAGTTATTCGTATTGATCAAACATCAGAACCACCAAATCCAAGTCGTGAAGTAGTTGGTATTTTTTCAGCATCTACTAATATTAATACACAAAATAAGTTAAACTCTAATAAATTAAACTTAGTATGTATTGTATTTGATGCATTAAAATTAAAAACACCAAATCCTATTTTATGTATTGGTATTTCATCTTATGATATGATGACTGGTGAAGGTTGTGTTTATGAAACAGTGTCAACTACCTATGATACAATGTTGGCCTTAGATAATACAATTAGATTTTTAGAAAAATATAATCCAGCTGAAACTATTTATCATTATTCAAATGAACTACAAAAGTATGTTGAAAAAAATGGATCAATTAATAGAATGTCATTAAATGATTTAATTAAATATTTAGGAATTAAAGAAAATATGACTACATATAAATTATCTAATATTGATTCACTATCAAATATCAAATATAGTACTAATTTACTTGAGGAAATTTATAAATCACAATTAGAAAATATTAATTTACATGTTTATAATTATGCACGTTTATCATTAGTTGGTTTACTTGATTTTGCAAAAAATCATCAACCAATTTTATTAACAAAATTAACAGAACCAATATATTTTGATAATGAAGAAACTTTATATTTGGGTAATAAAGCATTAGATCAATTAGATGTATTACCATATAATGATAAACATAATCCTGGATTATTAACTTTATATGATATTATTAATAATACTAAAACAGCTATGGGTAAACGTTTTTTAATTGATCAATTATGTAATCCATTAGTTGATACAAATAAATTAACAGAACGTTATAATACAATTGAAACTTTATTAAATAAAAAATTATATGAAAGTATTGAAAAAGAATTAAATAATATTTCAGATATTCCTAAATTAATTAGAAAAATGGAATTAAATAAAATAAATCCATATGAGATTAATAATTTATATACAAGTTTAATTCAAATATCAAAAGTATTCAAAATATTAAAAGATAATAAATTATTAGATAATAACATAAATATTAATGATATAAGTATTTATATTGAAAAAACTTTTGATTTATCTTATATAGAAAATTTAAATTATAATAATTACAAAGAAGAAACATATAATTATATTTTAAATAATTCTAATTTAAATTATATTGCTCAAAAAATAGAAACAAGTAATAATTGTATGGATTTATTAGTAAAAACTTTAGAGAAATATATTGAAGAAATGAATTCAAAAGTTATTAAAAAGGATTGTAATGCAATTACATTAAAATTTAATGATCGTGATGGACATTATATGTTAATTACAAAACGTCGTTGTAAAATTTTAAGAGAAAAATTAACTGAAATAAATGAAATTGATATTGGTGGAATTAAAATTCAAGTAAAAGATTTAGAATTTACTGATTTACCTAAAAGTAATAATACAAAAATTACTTGCAATGAGATTAATAAAATTTCAAGTAATGTAGTAAGTTATAAAATTGATTTAGCTAATAAAATTAAAATAGCTTTTTATAAAGAAACATCTAATATTATTAATACATATCGTGAATTATTAACTAATGCATCAAATATTATTAAAAATATTGATTTCTTAAATAGTGGTGCTATTACTGCATTTAAATGTGGTTATTGTAAACCTGAAATTATTGATAAAGAAAATAGTTATTTTGATGCAGAACAATTAAGGCATCCTATTATTGAAGTTATTAATACAGATGTTAGTTATCATCCTCATAATATTAGTTTAGGTAAAGATAATAATGGTATTTTATTATATGGTATTAATTCATCTGGTAAATCAACTTTAATGAAATCAATTGGTTTAGCTATTATTTTAGCTCAGATTGGTTATTATGTTCCTGCTACAAGTTTTATTTATAAACCTTATAAAAATATTTTTACGCGTATATTAGGTAATGATAATATATATCGTGGTTTAAGTTCTTTTATGGTAGAAATGATTGAATTAATGGCAATTTTAAAAAGAAATAATAATAATACATTAGTTATTGCAGATGAATTAGCAAAAGGAACAGAAGAAAAATCTAGTAATATTTTAGTTGCGTATATGTTAGAAACATTAAGTAAAAATAATTCTAGTTTTATAACAGCAACTCATTTGCATAGTATTGCTGAATTACCATCAGTTAAAAATATTAAAAATATTAAAATAATGCATATTAAAGTAAGTTATAATGATGTTAAAGATGAATTAATTTATGATCGTGAATTATCTATGAATCAAGGTGATAAATATTATGGTGTGATGGTTGCTAAATATATGATGAAAAATGATGATTTTAATAAAAGAACAAAAGAATTAGAAATGGAATATGATAATTTTCATGTTAAGAAAAGTAATTATAATAAAGATTTACTAATGCTAGAATGTCATATTTGTAAATGTAAAGATCATTTAGAAACTCATCATATTAATTTTCAAAAAGATTGCGATGAAGTTAAAGTTAAAAATAAACCACATATTAAAAAGAATGCAACTTATAATTTAGTAATTTTATGTAGTAAATGTCATGATAAAATTGATAAAAATGAAATAATTGTAAATGGTTGGGTTAAAACAAGTAATTCAATTATTTTAGATTATTCAAAAAGCAACTAAAGAAAATAATTGAAAATCAGTTACAAAATTATCTAGTCTTTCTAAAATAGGACTAGTTACTTTTGTATCCAGATTATTAAAATCATCACCAATAATTCTATTTTTGTATAGTAGAAAATCAAACCAAGCAGTATTCTTACTGATTTTATCTTCAAAATAAATACGTACTAGAACTGTTTTAAATTCATAAGTAATTCTTACTTGAAAAATACAAAATTCGGATTCATAATCATCAAGTAAATTTGTTGCATGAGTATTCTTATATAAATGTTGTAAATATAATTTAAATTGATCAAATGTTATTTCAGTGTCTTTTATAGATAACATATAATTATCAAAATGTCCTATCATTGTAATAATATCTTCATCTGCAGAAAAACAGACAGTTTTGTCTTTTGTTGTTTTATGGTCATAGGTATTCTTTTTGTAATCTAACATTTCAAAAAGAATATCTGCTGTTTCATGATATACACCTAAATATATGTATTTAACTAATAATCTAATAGAATTATATTCTTCATCATATTTACAATAAAAATTTATATTAATATTAGGATCTACTGTTCTTTTACTAAATAATAAATAATTTTGATATTCAACTGGAATAACACACCATGATTCAGGTATATGTAATTCAGATTCAACTCTTGGATCAAAATTAGAAATAAATTCACTATATTGGTTTTTTGTTATATTTCCATGAGACATTGTATCTGACATGACAATACTATTTATAAAATATATATATAAATTTTAATTTCAATTTTTATATATATATATATGTTTATTATCAATAATAATAAAAATATAATATAAATTAAATTATATGTCTGCCCAACTTCAAGAAGAATTATTAAACAAATCTGGAATAGAAATTAAACCAATACATTCTAATTTTATTAGTAGATTATTTAGTAATAAAAAAATTATAATAGTATTTATTATAATTCTTATTTTAAGTTTAGCCTTAGGTTTAGGCTTAGGTTTAGGATTAAAATCTGGATCAAAAAAAGAATCTAGACAATCTACTAATATGAATAATCAAGTAAAGAGTGATGATAATATGAAAATTTCTTTAGAAGAATTTAAATTACCAGATATAGATAACAATATATTAAAAGATGCTTTCTTAAGAACAGGAATAATTAAATATAGTAATACAATACCAACATCTCAAAATATATCTACATCTACTAGTAAACTTGTTGATAATAATATTATATTTGACTCGTATAGTACTATTAATTCTAATTTTGAATTATTATTACACACTTATTTTCCATTTTTAAAATATAAAAATATAAATTCTTTTGAATTAAAAAGTTTAATAAATAAATATAGTAGAAATTTAAAAAAATATTATAAGACAACAGATAATTTTTCATCATTAAATGATATAATTAATATAGTATATAATACATTATATAATCATGATAGAAAATTTCCAGTAAATTATATAATAAATAGTGAATTTTTTAGAAATGTTACGGATTTTTTTTATTTAACTAAAAAATATAATATTAAATATTTATATTTAATATCATTATATTTGTTATTATTAAATAAAATGGAAAAAAATACATATGATTATTATTTTGAAGATGATTTAGACAATGATATTATATATATATATTCATCAAATAGACCATTAACAAATCAAGAATTATTATCTCATAAAAATGATATATCTGTTTCAGATTTAAATAATACACAAAATAAAGATGTAATTAAATATTCATTAAATAATTTAATAAATAATTATACTTCTTTTAAGGATGAATATGTAGATAATTTATCACAAAATTTATATAAATCGATATTAGCTATATATCCTTATGTAAATAATGCTTATGATTATGATATTGTAAATATATTATTATTAACAGATAGTAATAATCTAGAGTTAAATATGATATCAAACGAAGTTTTTATAGAGGACATTAAAATTAATAACTAAAATAATATTATTAATACTTATTTAGCATATTCATATATAATAATTAAATTTATAATGAAACATAGTACAATTTAAAATAAAATATCTAGTTCAGGTAATGTTCCTTCATCAAATTTTTTATAAATATTAACTTTAGTAATATTTATATTTAATAATTCTGATTTATGACAATCATAATTATTTCTTTTTAATGTATATGGTATATTTACATCAAAATATTCTTGATCTTTAGTTATTTTTGTTATTATTAAATTTAAATAATTATTTTTATAATTAAGAATTTTAACATTAATATGAATATTCATATTCATATTCTCGCTTATCCATTGAAATGTTCTTAATTTAATATCTCTAAATTGAATATTTTTAAAATACTTGGCTCTATTTGTTAAATGTAATGAATATTCTGTTAATTCTTCATATGTAAATGGTGATTCTTTATTTAAATATATTGATTTTAATAAAAAATGTACAATACAATCAGATGCTCTACGTAATGGTGAAGTTGCATGTGTATACATATCTGTTTTTAATAAATCATGAGGTAATTTAATTGATGAATATTTAGCACTTGCACCCGATTTTATTAAATCAGATAAATTATCAACAGAATCATTTAAAACTAATGTTCTTAAAAATAATGAATCTTTTAAATTATTAGCAAATATTATATTAGCATGAATTGCAAATTCTGCTATCATAATTTTCATATTTTTAACTTGTTCAGTATCTTTTTTCATTATAACAATATTATTATCAACAATTGGAATAGTATTATCAAATGTTATTGAGTTTCTCTGATTATATAAATATTTTGATAATTGTAAACCTATATTTAATACATTATCTATATTATTAGAGGCTTCTTCATATGTAAATCTATTATGATTATCACAAGAAATAATACCAAAATCAATAGTTGATTCAATTAAATTAAAATCCATAGAAAATATAGAATGAACAGCAATAACATTTCTTTCTCCATGAGTTAAAGTTGATTTATTTAATATTTCTTCTGGAAATAAATGAATTGGTTCTCTACCAGATAAATATAAAGTTTGTCCTTTTTCTAAAATAAATTTAAACATTTCACTATTAGGATCAAAATAAGATGTTGGATCAGCAATAAATATCATTAAATTTAATAAATTATTTTCACTCCAAATAGTAAAAGCATCATCTGCATCTGTACAATTTGGCGGATCAATTGAATATATAGATAAATGTCTCCAGTCTTTTCTAGGAATTAAATTAATATTAATATTTATATTTATATTAATATTATTAATATTAAACAATCTGCTATTTTCTTTTAATATTTCATTTGCCCATTTATTAAAACAAGTTTCATATGATGTCATTATAAACTAAATTATAATAACTTTTCAATATAACTCATTCGTCCTAAATTATCTATAATAGTATTAAAAGATTCACGATTATTAGTTCTTGCTAATTGAATTGTTTGTTCTTTTAATACAGTATACAATTGTTCTAATTGTTGATCAGACATTTCAATAGTTTCATATGCTTCAAGTAGAGGAATTGGTTTAAATAGTGGTATAGAAGATATATCTAAATCTAATGATAACAAGTTGATTAATTCAATGTATTTACTAATTAAAACATCACATGTTTTTATAGTATTAGAATTTACTGGACTATATAAGTTAATAAAATCAAAAGCACTTTTCTTTATATTTATATTCAAAATTAATTTATAGAACTTGGGTATTAATTCTGAATTACTATGTAGCATTAACATTCCAACAAAATAATTTATATCATATCTATATTTAATTTGTTCTTCAAATTGTCCAATTATTTGCAATACTTGATAAATTTGAGTATTAATATATTCAAAATTAATCCGTACATATGATGGTTGTTTTCCATACATATTTCTAATTTGATCTAGTTTTGTTAAACTTTCATAATTTTTTTCTAAATATATAATATAAGGTGCTATTGCTAATAATGATATATGCATATTATTAATCACTGCATCTAATTCAACCATGTGATTTTCAAAATTATTATTTAAAGAATATTTAATTTAATATTTTTCAATTTTTATAAAATCAACCATATATAGTTGATTTAATATAAGACATTAAATATTGTTGTATTTTGTGATAATACTTCCATCATACAAAATGTTCCACTATGTAATAATATAGCACGAGCAACTGCAAATGAAAAACCACTATAAAATTGTTTAAATCCACCAGTTGAATATGTTGTTTCAATTATATTTTTAATATTTGTTTTTTCACTTGATTGTAAAATTGTTTTAATACGATCTTGAGGATAAA
>JACCDO012035129.1_pt1 | contig 13452 bp, 12 predicted proteins | sample 7446101 | NCBI WGS metagenome assembly JACCDO01 (sample SAMN15323440, study PRJNA562643) | freshwater metagenome | isolation source: river surface water | place: USA:Blue River Watershed | collected 2017-08-16
GAGCGATAACTTCTAGGCGGTCGCAGGTGATACGGATGTTTGTGCCGGTAAGCACGACGTTGCCCGTGAAGACAGACTTGGTCTCGGTGTCGGTGCTGGTCATATCGAGTTCCTGACTCTCAATGACGGTGGGCGCGGGTGTAGCGTTCTGCGCGTGGAGTGCAGATGTTGCCGCAAGCAGGGCTGCGACGAATAATGAGAAAAAGCGGAGTGATGGGCTCATTGCAGAAGGTGTTCCAGTTGGGCGCGGAAGACGACCCGGACGTCGCGGCGTAAGGTAATGTGGCGGGTGTGGTTTTCGTAGTGCCAGTCGGAGCCGCTGGCTTCGTAGTCGTCGCCAATCACACGGAGCGAATCGGTTCCGCTCACGGTTTGGCTTTCGGGTGTGACGAGTGCGAGTGGACTTACCAATACGGTTTCTATCGTCGCCTCAGCATTGCCTTTGAAAATAGTGAGATCGAGATCACGAACTTCGACTTGTCCGCTGGGGAGGAGGCGGCCTTCGCGACCACGCACGATCCAAGCACGGTTACCTTCCGGGGTGAAGAAAGGCAGGCGGAAATTTAGCACTGGTTGTTCGGTCGAAACACGCGTTGCCGCAGGCGCGGTCAGCAGGACGGGCGCGAATAGCAAAGCGCAAAAGAGCAAGCGGCGGGCGGAGCTCATGATTTGGCACGGCTGCGGGCCGCCAACAGTTGTTCGCAAACTTCGCGCACAGCCCCGTGTCCGGCGGCGCGTCTCGGGCGATAGCTGGCGGCGCGGAGGGCAGAGGGCATCGCCTGAACGGGAGCGACTCCGACGCCTGCCCAAGCAATGGCAGGGGCATCAATATCATCATCGCCCATATAACACACCTGTTTCGCGGTAAGGCCGAGTTGCGCAGCAAGTTCACGCAGGGCGGTGAGCTTATCCGTGCGGCCTTGGATGAGATGCGGGATTTTTAATTCCGTGGCGCGGTGGGTGGTGACTTCGGACGGGCGTCCGGAAATCCAAGCGGTGGCGAGGCCGGATTCGCGCAAACGCACTAGGCCCATGCCATCGAGGATGGAGAAGTTTTTCGACTCAACCCCATCCGAATGGATGCGCACGGTGCCGTCCGTGAGCACGCCGTCTACATCCATGGCAAAAAGACGAATGGCGCTCCAAGTGGCGCGGGTAGGAGAGGTGCGGCGGGTGGTTTTGGGCACGGTGTGAGGTGTGGGACGGTGCTAGCCAAGCGAGCGGGTTGGCGCGGGTAAATCGTAAATCTTCTTTCGGAGTAAATCGTCCAAGGCTCAAGCCAGCTCGTCGGCGGGGCGGGCGAGGTAGTTTTGACGGCGGGCGGCGCTGCGCCCACGCGGGCCGCGACGCTCGGCGGGCTCACTGTAAGGCCGACGACGGTAGCCGGGGCGGTCAGGGTCAGCGGCACACGCGAGTTGGTATTCTTGCATGCGGGCGAAGACATTGAGCAACTGTGCCGGATCCGGGTAGTCGTCGAGGTTGCGGGCTTGTAACACGGTGAGCAATTCATGCACGGCTTCGAGCGTGGAGAGGCAGCCGTCTTGCGGCTGCTGTTTGATGACATAGCGGCTCGGTGCGCTGGGGGTAAACATGAGGCGCGGCAGGCGTTGCAGGCTTGGGCTGAGCCGCAACATCTTGCGGGCACCCGCCCACGTGGCATCGAGCAAAAATACTACGAGACGCCGGCCAGCTCCCACTTGCGTGCGCAAATCAGCTAGGCCGGGCGCATCCGGCTCGGAGAGATTGCACGCTTCGCGTCCGGGATAAATCAATACCGGCAGATTCGCGGGGGCGTGCAGCAGTGCCTGCACGGCGGTGTCACTGTCGAAATCCATGCCCATGTGCAGTTCACTGTTAGCGAGACACAGCCGTGTGAGCCGCCCTGTGGCGGCTTTTTCCTGCTTAAACTCCTTTGGGTGCATCAAAAACACGAAGCGCGTGCGCGTCTCCATCGCGCGCAGAGTCGGGCACCAGCAAAGTGCCTGCGGCCAAAAGCAACGGTAGCAGGTTTCTCTCATGGCAGCAGGCCACGGAGCGCGGCAGCGCGGAGATGGCGCACATCAACAGGTGTGCGCCCCGGAGCGATAGCGAAGGGGTGAACGCCGCGGGTGCCCGACGTAGTCGGGCGGCGGAGGTCACAAAAGCAACGATAGCAGGTTTCTCTCATGCGCGCTTAATACCGGACATCGCGGCAACGAGCTTCGAGTTTGGCGGCGACGGCTGCAGCGGTTTTGACTGCCAAATGAGTTGGCGCCTCCGTGATTAATGAGGGCAAATTTTCTGGCGTTGCGACCCAAGCAGGGCGGGGGACGGGCGCAGGTTTCATCTCCACCTTCCAGCCGGGTAATGTGAGCACGGGTTGCACGAAGACTGTTTCGCCGAGTTCGGCGGCGAGCTTACGCGACAACCAAGCCGCGTGCGCTTCGGCTTGTTCAAGCCCGTGGTTGTCGGCATCCCATGGCCAGACTAAGTCGCAACCATCGAAATAAACCGTGTCGCTGGCGAAGCCGGGTCGGGCGCGGCCTCGGCGGCGGGTTTTGGTTTCGATCACAAATACACCGCCCGGTCCGACGGCCACGTGGTCGAGTCCGAATCCATCCGAGCCGTCCTCGCCAGGCACGTCGTGAAACACACGCCAACCGGTGCGCACGAGCGTGTCGAGTTGCTCGGCTACGAGTCGTTCACCAAAGTAACCGAGATAGCGGTCACGGCTTTCGCGGTTCTTGGCCTCATACCAGCGGCGGGTTTGGAAAAACACCGCCCCGCACACCAGCAGGCCCACGCCAACGCCCGCAAGTTGCAGGCCGGCAGGCAAACGGGCAATGACGATCACGGTTGCCATGACTCCAGCAGAGGGAGCCGCTGCCGCCCACACGAGCCAGCCAAGCGCCTCCTCATCGAGTTGACGGAGGCGGCGCAGCTGTGACTCACCCGGGCCGCGCAACAGTTGGGTTTCTCCTCCAAACGGGTCTCGCTCACGCGAGCGTCGGCGTTGTTGCACGAGCAACACGGCGGCGCAGAGTAGGAAGCAGAGAAAAAAGCCGGCAGACAGAAGGAGAGTGGACCAAGTCATAGGGACAAACCGGCGGAGGCCGGACGCGGCAAACTGGGCATGTCCTCGGGCCGCGTCAAACGTCAAGCCTGCCTAGCCAGATTTGGTTGGCAAAAAGAGCGTAGCAAATGACTTTGACCGTCCGCCGTCCGCCATCTTTGTTCACTGGCTTACTTTGTATCCCGCTATGCCGACCATCATCTACACCAAGACCGACGAAGCGCCCGCGCTCGCTACCTATTCGCTGCTCCCGATCGTGCAGGCTTTCACCAAGCACGCCGACATCGCCGTCGAGACGCGTGACATCTCCGTGGCCGGCCGTATCCTCGCCGCCTTCGCCGACCAGCTCCCCGCCCACCAGAAACAGGCCGACCATCTCGCCGAACTCGGCGCGCTCACGCTCAAGCCCGAGGCGAACATCATCAAGCTGCCCAACATCTCCGCCTCCGTCCCGCAGCTCAAGGCCGCCATCGCCGAGCTCCAGAAAAAGGGCTACGCGCTCCCGGATTTCCCCGAGAACCCCACCACCGATGCCGAGAAGGATGCCAAGGCCCGCTACGGGAAAGTCCTCGGTTCCGCCGTCAACCCTGTCCTCCGCGAGGGCAACTCCGACCGTCGCGCCCCGAAGGCCGTCAAGGATTACGCCAAGAAGCACCCGCATTCCATGGGCAAGTGGTCGCCCGACTCGAAGACCTCCGTCGCCACCATGGGCAAGGACGATTTCTTCTCCAACGAGAAGAGCGTCACGCTCGCCGCCGCCACCACCGCCCGCATCGAATTCGTCGCCGCGGACGGCTCCGTGAAGGTCCTCCTGCCGAAGCTGAACCTCAAGGCCGGCGAGATCCTCGACGGCACCGTCATGCGCCGCGCGGCGCTGGTCTCGTTCTACGAGCAGCAGATCGCCCGCGCCAAGGCCGACGGCGTGCTCTTCTCGCTCCACCTCAAGGCCACCATGATGAAGGTCTCCGACCCGATCATGTTCGGCCTCTGCGTCCGCGTGTTCTTCCAGGACCTCTTCACCAAGCACGCCGCCACCCTCGCGAGCCTCGGCGTCGATTTGAACAACGGCTTCGGCGACCTCGTCGGCAAAATCGAGAAGCTGCCCGCCGACCAGAAGGCCGCCATCGAGGCCGACATCGCCGCCATCTTCGCCGCGCGTCCCGCCGTCGCGATGGTGAACTCCGACAAGGGCATCACCAATCTCCACGTCCCGAGCGACGTCATCATCGACGCCTCCATGCCCGCCATGATCCGCACCTCGGGTCAGATGTGGAATGCCCAAGGCAAGGGCCAGGACACCCTCTGCGTCATCCCCGACAGTTGCTACGCCGGCGTCTACTCGACCGTGATCGACTTCTGCAAGAAGCACGGCGCCTTCGATCCGAAGACCATGGGCACCGTCCCCAACGTCGGCCTCATGGCCCAGGCCGCCGAGGAATACGGCTCGCACAACAAGACCTTCGTCGCCCCCGGCTCCGGCACCATCCGCGTGGTCTTGGTTCCGGATGCCAGCGATAAGCAAAAAGCATTAAGCGATAAGCCTTCGGATGGTTCGAGCTTACCGCCTACAGCATACAGCTTACAGCCGCAGGTGCTCTTGGAGCACCAAGTGGAGACCGGCGACATCTGGCGCGCCTGCCAGACCAAGGACGCTCCCGTGCAGGACTGGGTGAAACTCGCCGTCAACCGCGCCCGCCTCTCCGGCATGCCCGCCATCTTCTGGCTCGACGAAAAGCGCGCGCACGACGCCCAGGTCATCGCGAAGGTGAAAACCTACCTTGCCCAGCACGACACCACCGGCCTCGACATCAAGATCATGGCGCCCGCCGCCGCGTGCCTCGCTACGCTCGAGCGTCTCAAGGCCGGGCAGGACACCATCAGCGTCACCGGCAACGTCCTCCGCGACTACCTTACCGACCTCTTCCCCATCCTCGAAGTCGGCACGAGCGCCAAGATGCTCTCGATCGTCCCTTTGATGAACGGCGGCGGCCTGTTCGAGACCGGCGCCGGCGGCTCGGCCCCGAAGCATGTCGAGCAGTTCCAGCAGGAGAACTACCTGCGCTGGGACAGCCTCGGCGAGTTCTTCGCCCTCGCCGCTTCGTTCGAGCATCTCGCGATCACGCAGAAGCACGCCAAGGCCAAGGTCCTGGCCGAGACCCTCGACGCCGCCAACGGCAAGTTCCTCGAGACCGACAAGTCCCCGGGCCGCAAGCTCGGCACGATCGACAACCGCGGTTCGCATTTCTACCTCGCGTTCTATTGGGCCCAAGCCCTGGCAAACCAAGCTTCCAGCTTAGAGCTTAAAGCTATTTTCACACCCATCGCCGAGAAACTCACCGCCGCCGAAAAGCAAATCGTGGCCGAGCTGATCGCGGTCCAAGGCAAGCCCGCCGACATCGGCGGCTACTACCAGCCCGATGACGCCAAGGCCTCGGCCGCGCTGCGGCCCTCTACGACGTTTGATGCGATCTTAGCGACTATCTGACGATCATTCTGACTCAAGTTCACTCCGCTCGATTGCACCGTGCGCGAGGGCGCAGATCTCGAAATACGGGGCGCATGGAAAATCGTTGGATTAATATTTTCCATCAAACCAATGAAAAATTTTAGCTTAGCTCTCTTGTCTGTCATCTTGCTTTCATCTGGATGCGCATCCTTGGACGATTCTGTGGCGACGTCCGGAAAAATTGGCCAGCGAGCGAACATCAGTGGGACGATCACCACGGGGCCCATGCTTAGAATGCCCTCTCTAGAATCACGCGGCATCAGAAAACTGGCTCTGGTCCTAGACATCAGCCCAAACACCTACTTCAAATCTGTCGGACTCACGGTTTTCCAGAATCAAGCATTTGCTGGCGATCAATCGATAGAGGCGGTCAAAGTCGCTGAGATTTTTCGCCAACTATTCACCGAAGAGTCAGGCATTAGTCTTGTCGACGGTTCCAGTAATCGCGAGCTGCTGCTTAGGAACCTCCAAGTGAGCAGATGGAATGGTGTAGCGTCTCTAAAAGGCAGCGATGAAATCACCTCCCTGCTCAGTGAGCTCACGTCTAAAGGTGTCGACGCAATCCTGATAGTCCAAGAAGTAGACTTGCCGGACTTCATAGGTTTAACAAATCAGAGACTCGGTCCGAAAGGGGTATATCGCCGATTTGGAGACGTATACATCTACGGGGGATTCCGCATTCGTGCAGTCAGTGCCAAGACCGGTTTTGAAATGGAGCACACCTCTTACGTGCAAGCCAGTGCGCGCCCTTTGCCCAATTTTGTCTGGAGGGAAAATTTCGAAGCATTTAACGCAAGCGAGAGAGAAGTTATCGCTAAAGGTGTAGATGAAATCTTCAGAAACAATGTTCGGGAAGCACTTGTAATGATTAAAGCGACGAGAAGCCGCAATTGAGTTACTCGGAGAACTGGAAGCCGCCCGAGAGGGTCATGTCGTGACTCTTGCCTAAATTACGACGCGCGAACCGAGAAGGCTAAGCGAGCAACGGCCGAGACGGGGTGCGGCCTTGGCGTATATACTGCCTGAGTTCGATGGCTAGGCTCCGGCGCGATCCAAGGCCGCTTTGATCGCGTTGAGGTAATTGGGGTGCCAGAGCTCGTGCTCGGCGTCGGGGACGACGGTGTAACGGGACTGGCGGTAGAAATCGCGCACGGCGGTCGCGCGCCGGTGCATCTGCTCGTCCTCCAAGGCGCCCACGAGCACCTCGACCGGCGTGTCCGCGTTGCCGGCGCGGTAGGAGATCATCCAGCGCTGCGGCTCGTCGTCGTCCTCCAAAAAGAACGGCGAGATCGAGCCGAGAATCAGGCGTCGGGCACGCAGCGCCCCGAGGTGCGAGTAGAGTGCGCCGAGGGAAAATCCCATCACGACCTTGCCCGCGGTCTGGGCGTCGACTTGGGGGAAGAGCGCGGTTGAGCCGAAACTCGGTTGGCGGCCCGGCCAGTCGAGGCGGACAAATTCCGTTTCCCAGCCTGCGGCCTGCACGAAATCGACAAACGGTCGGAAGCGGCGCTCGGCGCCCGGCATCGGTGGGACAATGGTCAGCAACGGCATGGTCGCGCAGATTGGGTGGATGAATCGGGAGCGGCAAGGCGACGTTCAGGACCGCAGCCAAGCGCGATGCTCCTCCAGCGCCGTGGGTCACCCGTGAGCTTGGCTTTCCTTCGGTGAATTTGCCTCCGCGCCAATCGGCTGAGCCTGATCAAAACAGTGCGGGCATGACTGCTCGTAGACGTAGCGCGGATCCTGTTGCTCTGCGACCGTGATGGGCATCTGGCAATTGCAACAGAGCAGGGCTCCGGTCGCCTGAAGTTGCGCGTCCAACCCGACGCGGCGATCAAAGACGAAACACTCGCCCGCGTAGTGCGCGCCGCCGCATTCCTCGAAATATTTGAGGATGCCGCCGTCGAGTTGGTAGACCGATTTGAATCCTTCGCGGACCAACAGCGGGGCAGCTTTCTCGCAGCGGATGCCGCCGGTGCAAAACGTCACGACCGGTTGCTCCTTCAACTCCGCAGGAAGCTGCCGCAACGCGGCGGGGAAATCCCGAAAGTGGTCGATCTGCGGGTCGATGGCCCCGGCGAAGGTGCCGAGGTGCACCTCGTAGCCGTTGCGCGTGTCCAGCAGCGTGACGGGCCGACCCTCGTCGAGCCACTGCTTGAGCAAGCGCGGTGCGAGTCTCGGCGCGGGCTGGCGCGCGGGATCGATGCCCTCGACGCCAAACGCGATGATCTCCTTCTTGATTTTTACGAGCATTCGGTTGAACGGCTGCTCGGCGCTCCAGCTTTCCTTCGGCGCGAGCTCGCTCAGGCCTGGCAGCGTGCGCAACTCGTCCAGCATGGCGGCGACGTCGTCCGGCCGACCGGCGATGAAGAGGTTAATCCCTTCAGTGCTCAGCAAAATCGTCCCGTGCAAGCCGAGCGCCTTTGCCCGGTCTAGCAGCCGAACGCGTATGGCGGGCAATTCACCTGCATCGAACGGGGTGAATTGGTAGGCGGAAAGATTGAGATAGGAGAGCGACACGGTGTTGGCGAACTATGCACTTTTTTGCGGGCAAACCACAAGAGCCGAAGCGACGGACCGAGACAGCGATCCGCTCTCGGAAGATTGGCAAAGCGGAAGACGTCGTGTCTTACCTCTAGACTAAGTGGTGCGATCCCGAGTCGAATGAGAACAACCCCTTCGGTCACTACGCCCATTTCCGCGACCCCCACGGGAACAAGGTAGACCTCTAGGCCAAGTGAGTTTACGCTGACACACCATGACCATCCACGAACCCGAATCCGTCGACCTGTCCACCTCCTGCGGGGCCATGCGCACGCTGGTCTTTCGCCCGACGGGCGAAGGTCGGCATCCGGCGCTCGTGTTGTGGTCCGAGATTTTTCAGATCACTGCGCCGATTCGCCGCACGGCAGCTTTCCTCGCCGGGCACGGTTTCATTGTCGCCGTGCCAGAGGTTTACCATGAGTTCCTGCCGGCAGGCATTGTTCTCGCTTACGACCAAGCGGGGGCTGATAAAGGCAACGAGCTCAAATACGCCAAGGAACTGGCTTCTTACGACGAAGACATCCGAGCCGTCACGGACTACTTGAAGCATCATCCCAACGGCAATGGCCACGTTGGGGCCATGGGTATTTGTCTCGGCGGCCATCTCGCCTTTCGCACTGCGTTGCTGCCCGATGTTTCGGCCACCGTCTGCTTCTATGCGACCGACCTCCATCAGGGCAGCCTCGGCAAGGGCAAGGCCGACAATTCGCTCTCCCGCTTAGCCGAGATTAAGGGCGAGCTCATGATGATCTGGGGTCGGCAGGATCCGCATGTTCCTGCCGAGGGTAGGGCGAAAATTTACGCAGCCCTCGCTGCCGCCGGCACCAAGTTTACTTGGCACGAATTCAACGCTGCGCACGCGTTCCTTCGCGACGAGGGTCTGCGTTACGACGCGGAGCTTGCCCATCAGACCCTTGGCATGGCCGTGGCCCTCTTTCGTCGTCAACTCGGCGGATAAGTTGCTCGAGGAGTGCCAATCTTCTCCTGCACCGCTGAGGTAGAACTAGAGAGTCGAAGAGCTGTCCATTTTTGACTGTTATAAAATACTGAGTCAGCGGCGCCGCAAAATTGCAGTAGCCACGGCACTAATCTCTATTTTACGGTCAAAGTTATCTCGGCAGTTTTTCGCAGGCACTCGCAAACCGCCTCATCTGCGCCCCCAACCTCAACTCACGTTACCATGTTACGACATCTAGTTATCCGTAATCCTCAAAAGAGTTTAGTTAAGCTTGGAGCTCTCATTTTCAGTATCGGCCTTCAATTATGTGGGGTAAATTTTGCGTCGGCGGCTCTGAATGTTCCGGAGATCGCTGAAAAATCACCCTACTCAAATCTGTGGCTAGATTACTCGCCAGTAAGTGGGGAGAAACAAGCAGCCTATCGAAAGTTAATCAGTGGCATTTTCTCCCGCGGCGCTGGGCCGATACTGCAAAACGCGAAAAACGAGCTAACTTTCGCCTTAAGCAAAATTGCCGATGCGAAGCTGGCCGAGGTTGGCGACCTGAACACCCCCGGAACTCTGCTCGTCGGCACCTTGGCCGATTGGAAGGAAGTGCTTTCGTCGCAGTTAATCCAGAAAGTTGAGCGATTGAAGGACGATGGATTTATCCTTAAATCAACATCGACGGAAGACTTTGGAGATGGGGTCAGCTCGGCCGGTAAACACACGCTCATCATCGCGAAAACCGAGAGCGGGGTTCTATATGGCGTCTTTCATTTTGTGAGAATGCTTCAGTTGGAAAATGAGGTTTCTGAGCTTAGTATCACCGAAAATCCCGACGTAGATATTCGTCTGCTCAATCACTGGGATAACATCGGCGGCGGCATTGAGCGCGGCTACGCCGGAAAAAGTTTGTGGAACTGGAAGGAACTTCCTGCGGTGAAATCCGAACGACTCTATGAGTATGCGCGTTTCTGTGCGTCCGTTGGAATCAATGCGACCGTTCTAAACAATGTTAATGCCGATCCGAGACTGCTGCGAAAGGACTTTTTGGTCAAGGTGGCCGCACTGGCTTCAGTATTCCGTGAGTGGGGGATTCGAACCTATCTTTCGATCAATTGGGGCTCACCGTTGCCGCCATCTGACACACCCGAGGTAATGAAAAAGTGGGGTGGAGTCGGTAACCTGAAAACGGCTGATCCGCTAGATGAAGACGTGCGTAAATGGTGGAAGGCGAAAGCGGACGAAATCTACGAGCTCATTCCTGATTTCGGCGGATTTCTAGTTAAGGCCAATTCTGAGGGTATGCCTGGTCCTCTTGATTATGGCAGAACCCATGCAGACGGAGCCAATATGCTCGGCGATGCGTTGCAGGAGCATGGCGGTTTCGTTTTCTGGCGGGCGTTTGTTTACGGCGAAAAGCGGAACAAGGATCGGGCCACGCATGTTTACGACGAATTCAAAAATCTAGACGGAAATTTTCAGACCAATGTCTTTCTTCAGGTCAAAAATGGCCCGCTCGATTTTCAGCCTCGCGAGGTCTTTTCCGCTCCATTTGGCGGTATGAAGAACACTGATGTATCAATTGAGCTCCAGGTCTCAAAAGAGTATCTCGGCTTTTCGACGACGATGACTTTTCTGGCCCCGTTTTGGCACGAAGTCATGACCTCTGATACCTATCAAAAAGGCAAAGGTTCGACCGTCGCGAAGGTGATAGACGGCACCCTATTTGGCCGTGCCAAATCCGCGATAGCAGGCGTGGCTAACACCGGAAGTGATCAAAGCTGGTGTGGTAACATCTTCAATCAGGCGAATTGGTATGCATACGGACGCATCGCTTGGCATCTGGAAATGCCGCCGGAAGATATCGCCAAAGAATGGATCCGCCTCACTTTGACGAAGGACGCGCAAGCCGTTTCAAAGATACAAGACATGATGCTCAGCTCGCACCAAGCGACGGTGGACTACATGACTCCACTCGGTCTGGCCTTTCTGTGTGACCCTGGACACTACAAGCCGGGTCCGGCACGCCGAACAGCGTATCACGGAGGAAATTCTGCTGGTTTGGGTCTAGATCGAACCTCGAAAGGCTCTGGATTCGTGAACCAGTATGCCCCGGAGCTTGCCGCTGTGTGGAATGATAAAAAGCGCGTCCCGCTTAATTACCTGCTGTGGTTCCACCATATAGGCTGGGACGAAAAAATTAGCACCGGACGAACTCTTTCTGACGAGTTGGAATTCAGATACAATCACGGGGTGAGCGAGGTGAGCCGCTTTATTTCTATCTGGGAAAGTCTCAAAGGAGAGATTGTAAGCGACAAATACGAATCCGTTTTGGCGAATCTCGCGAAAGAAAAGGAATACGCCGAAAACTGGCGCGATGTTTGCCTAAAATATTTTCACCAGCTGAGAAATTAATTGGTGCACTCGATTAAGTCGGCACCGCCCATACCCATGTGGCATTTCTTTGGGGTGCCAAGTCTCGCCATGATCGTGTTTGGTGCGAACATGGCGACTGGCGAGGGCAGCTCCTTACTCGATGAAGTTTATAAACCTCAGTTGTCGGCTGTTGGTTGTTCCGACCTGAAGTGATTTAGAGTGTAATTTCTTTGGTCAGGCGTATGTCGCGAGATGAGGCTCCGACTTGGATTTTGAACACTCCGGGCTCAAGCACCCACTGCTTTTGCTCACTCGAAAAATAACGAAACGCATTGGCATCCAACTTCACCTTCACGCGACGCGTCTCGCCTGATTTAATCTCGATTTTCGCAAAACCCTTGAGTTCGCGTTCAGGGCGAATCTCGGCGGACTTTTCATCATGCACATAGACCTGCACGGTTTCTTTCCCGGTGCGTGCCCCAGTGTTTTTGACATCTAGCTGAACAGTGACGTTTTCACCGTCTTTTTCGACTGTCAGATTGGAATATTCGAAATCGGTGTAGGACAAACCGAAGCCAAAGGGATAGCGGACCGGCAGATTTTTAGTATCATACCAACGATATCCCACCAGCACGTCTTCATCATAGAGGGTGTTCACAACACTTCGTCCGTGACGTAGGATATCGGTCGTTTTTGCGTCTTGGGCCTTAATGTTTGCTGCGCCGGGCGAATCTTCCCAGCGGTTTTCGATAGTGAACGGCAGTTTGCCTGATGGATTGATTTTCCCAGCCACGATTTCAGCCAGCGGTTGGCCGCCCGCAATTCCAGTATACCACGAGTAGATGATTGCGGCGACCGGCTCTTGCCACGGGGCCATATCTATTCCGCCTCCGGCGGTGATGGCGACAATCGTGTTCGGGTTGGCGCTCGCGCAGCGCTGAATCAAAGCGTTTTGGGCTTCACCCAAGCCAAAGGGGCGATCGGTGCCCTCGGCCTCACGGATGGCTTCGCCAAAGCCGGTTCCTTGGTTGAATCCTACACATGCCACGATGGCAGCAGCGTCGGAAAGATCCTTTGCCGACAGCTTATCAAAGCTCGCTTGGGTGGCGGCAGTCACAATGCGTGAGGCGCCAAAAACTTTGGCGAACGCTTCTTTGATGCTGATGGGAGAGGTTCCTTTGGCAAAGCGCACTTCACCGGAGCCGAGTCCTGAAGCCGGCATTTTTTCTACATGTGGACCGACGAGAATAATTTTGCCAGCGGGGGCGATTTTCAGGGGCAACAGATTGGCGCGATTTTTCAGCAACACCATGCCCTCTTGGGCGATGGCTACTGCCGCGCCAGCTTGCTCGATGGTGCCGACGGTGCGGGTTGAGTCAGCGGCTTTGCGGTCAAAGGCGCCGGTCAAAATCATATTATACAGTAGCGATTTCACCTTGGAGTCTAATTCCGTCTCTTCGATGACTCCGGCCTTGAGTAAGGCGGTGAGCATGGCCGGATTCATGCCACGGAAGTAGGGCATTTCTATATCGAGTCCTGAATTGAATAGCAGCAAGGGGTCATAGCTCGACCACCAGTCCGACATGACGATTCCATCAAATCCCCATTCCTGTCGCAAAACGTCTTTGATGAGCCATGCGCTCTCTGGCGCATACTCTCCGTTGACTAGGTTATACGAAGTCATGAGGGCGCGGACATGAGCTTCATCAATGGCAGTTTTGAATGCTGGAAAATAGATTTCTTCTAAGGCGCGTTTGCTCACCACAGAGTTGTTGTTCTTGCGGCGGAATTCGATGTTGTTCACCGCGAAATGTTTTACGGTGGCCATGACTCCCTGTGATTGCACACCGCGGATGTAGGCTGCCGCCATCTTGCCGACCAAAAACGGATCCTCGCCCATGTATTCGAAATTACGTCCGCATGTCGCGGAACGGTAGATGTTAACTCCGGGCCCGAGCAGAATATCTACGCCGTGATGACGGCAATCATTGGCGATTACTTCTCCTTGGCTGGTTGCGAGGTCTGGATTCC
>JACCDO010258067.1_pt1 | contig 13451 bp, 21 predicted proteins | sample 7446101 | NCBI WGS metagenome assembly JACCDO01 (sample SAMN15323440, study PRJNA562643) | freshwater metagenome | isolation source: river surface water | place: USA:Blue River Watershed | collected 2017-08-16
GTAGAATTGCAGGCTCTTCTCAAACGCAATGTTATATTGTATACTAAGACCAATGAAGGAAAGTTTGTCCCAGTCTGGAAGGCGGAATAATGACAACAAAAGTTAAGGTAGACCTATCGTTTACTCGCAACCTTGGAAACTATGAAAGTATAAAGATAGGTGTTGGGGTTGAGGATGATGTTCGTCAGGGTGAGAATGTCAATGATGCCACAGAAAGAGTATATAAGTTTGTTGAAGATAAGCTTATTGAAAAGACTCGTGAAGTAGAAGAAGAGTTAAAGCGTGGCAAATGAGAAAGCTCCATATGTTTTAATGACACTCTACCAGTCTCTATATAAAGAAAAATATGGCAAAGTTCCTCAGCTCAATAAGTTTCGTGAGAAATGGGCTATGCAGGATGTCATAGAAAGTGTAGGATTTGATCGTGCCAAAGAACTTTTGATATACTACTTTAGCCTACCTAAAGGTGGACACCCACTGCAGTTCTTTTTCTACAACTTTGATAGAATAGATGCTGCAGTTTCAGAGGTTGAAAAGGACAAAGAGAGACGTCGTTTGTTGCTAGAAGAAACGAAGAAGATGATTGAAGAGGGCGGAATGTAATGAACACAGAGGCAACGTTAATCTCTGCAGTATGTAAGAATAAAGATATTAGTACGCTCTTAGCAGACAATGTAGATGAACTATTTACTTCCCATAGAGATATTTGGGAAGGCTTAAAGTCATATTATTATAAGTTTAAAGCTGTGCCAGAAGCTGGCGTGTTGCTTGAAAAGTTTAAAGATTTTGAAATTGATAACAATGTAAAGGCTGAGACTGGATACTATCTAGATAAGCTAAAGAATGAATACCTCTCTAACCGCTTAAAGAATATTATTATTAAGAGTGGTTCAATGCTTAAAGAGGATGCAGCTTCAAGAGTATTATCTGAAATGCAGGCAGCCCTAGCAGGATTAAGTAAATTTACTAGCAATGTTCGTGACCTAGATGTTACGGATGCAGAAGATGCTATCCGCCACTTTGAAGCAACTAAAGTTCGTTCTGCAGAGATGGGTGGATCTCCAGGAATTAAGACAGGGTTTGAAGCAATTGATTTAGCATATCCAACTGGTATGGCTCCAGGACATTTGATTGTTGCTATTGGTTGGCCAGGTCGTGGCAAGACTTGGTTTACTTCCTATCTTGCATGTAAGGCTTGGGAGCAAGGATTTAAGCCAATGATTGTATCTCTTGAAATGTCTCCAGAGAATATGCGTGATCGTATCTATACAATGCTTGGTTCTGGTTTATTCAAGGCCAGCGATTTATCAACTGGTGATATTAGTATTGATGATTTTAAAACATGGTCCAAGAAGAAGTTTGAAAATAAGAACGGATTCGTACTGGTATCAAATGAGGGAATGGCAGAAGTAACTCCTGCAACTATTCAGGGTAAGATTGACCAGCATAAGCCTGACCTAGTGATCTTAGATTATCATCAGCTATTCTCAGATAACAAGAAGTCAATGGGTGCAACAGAGCGTAATATGAATATTTCTCGTGAGTTCAAGATGCTGGCAATGACTAACAACATTCCAGTAATTGATATTACTGCTGCAACAATGGATGATGTATCAGATCAAGATAATCCTCCAATGCTTTCTCAGGTTGCTTGGTCTAAAGCTATTGAGTATGATGCTGATATGGCTATTGCTATTCATAAATATACTGGAACTCAAATGGTCGAGGTTGTATCTAGAAAGAACCGCCATGGTCAAGAGTTTGGTATGTATCTAGACTGGGATATCAATCGTGGTATCGTCAAAGAGATTTACGAAAACCCTTTCCAAAAGAATGAATCATAAAAATATAAAAAGATTTCAAGTACGTGTTCAGTTTAAAGATGATTCGGACATGATTAGGGTACGGGCACAATACGAAAGTTTGGTCACTCAAGATATGAGAGGCAAAGGCTATGTTAGAGTACTTGACTTAGACCCTAACTTTTCGGTAGAATTCAATGGTGAGACATGGGTGTTTTTAATGACACTCTATGGAGTATATGTAGGAAAGAAGAAGGCATGGCAATTCGAGGGTACAACACAAGGGAAGTTGATTCCACGCATTACACCCCAGCCCACATTAAGTCGATCATAAAAGAGATTGGCTTAGAGATTGTTGGTGAAACTAGTAATGATTTCTTGTGCTATTGTCCATTTCATTCTAATAGACATACATCAAGCTTTAGCGTAAGCCGTGAAAAAGGCGCTTTCATTTGCTTTAATCCTTCATGTGGAGAGGCTGGAACATTAACCGAACTAGTAAGAAGAATTACTCACAAAAATGAGTATGAAGTTCTTAGATTTATTCTGTCTAAAGAGACGGAAGCGCTAGAAAACTTTGATGAACTACTATCAGAAGCTATGGAAGATAAGCCGACCTTTGAGGAATTCTCTCAGGAGACATTAAGTAAGCTTCATAATGGATTACTAAGTAATAGCAAGGCTACAGACTACTTTAAATCTAGAGGTATTGATTTAGATTCATCTAAACATTTTGAGTTAGGCTACTCTGAGAATATGAATATGGTCACAGTGCCAGTTCATAGTCCAGAAGGAATTGCTATTGGAATTGTTGGAAGATCTATTGAGGGCAAGGCATTTAAAAATAGTACAAACCTTCCTAAGAGCAAGACTCTATTTAATATTCATAGGGCTAAGAAGATTGGAGATCATGTAATCGTGGTAGAGTCTAGCTTTGATGCTATTAGAATTCATCAGGCTGGATTTCCAAATGTTGTGGCCACTCTTGGCGGATTCTTATCTACAGATCAGCATAGATTACTAAATAGATATTTTAATAGAATTACAATTATGACAGACAATGATTTAGCTGGCAGAGAGCTTGGCTATAGCATAGCTAATAAACTACGCAACAAAGATATCTTGTGGTCTTCTTACAGTTATGGTAAGATATATCCACATGATGCAAAAGATGCAGGTGATATGACTGATGAAGAAATAAAAGCCTGTATTAAAAATGCTGTATCCGATATAGAATACAGATCTTGGAATCAATGATATAATAGTAATACAGATGGATCTATACCATCAACTATAACAAGGAGATATAAATGGGTATCGTAAAGGGTCTTAAGGGACTAAATCAAGTAATGGACAAGCCTACTTACGTAGAAGGCGATGGAACAAAAGCACGTTGGGCAAAATTGGAAGATGCAGAAAGCGTTAAGATTCGTTTTCTCCAGGAGCTAGATCCAGACTCCCCAACTTATGATGAAAAAAATGGCTTAGGCTTTATTGCCGTTGAGCACACAAATCCAAAGGACTACAAGCGTAAAGCTTTATGTTCAATGGAAGACCAAGGTAAATGCTATGGTTGCGAACAACATCGTAAGGACTATAAGGCGGGATGGAAGGGTCGTTCACGACTTTACATCAATGTACTTATTGATGATGGTAAAGAAGATCCTTATGTTGCAATTCTTTCACAGGGTTCAAGTGGAAAAACAATTACCCCAACCCTAATTGAATACGCTGGAGAAATGGGATCAATTACAAATCTCATGTGGCGTATTAAGCGTTCAGGCACAAAAACTGACACAAGTTATACAATCATTCCTTTGGCAAAAGATGAGACTCCTTTCGACTCATCTTCTTTGGAACTGTATGACCTAGAGACAACCGCCGTCCGAGACTTGCCTTATACAGAGCAAGAAGCTTTCTTTGCAGGGGAAAGTGGACATGGCGAAGAGTCATCAGCTGCATCAACAGGTAGCAGCTTAGACTGGTAACTAAAATGGCAGGGGCAGTCTATTGACTGCCCCTGTTTCATTTAGTAGAATATCCAAATGACTACATACGAAATACCAGATCCGTTTGATACTTTTGTTATCAATAAGTACAAAAACGCTAAAGGAATGATCTATGACTTTTTTGCAAAGGAATGGTATTTAAAGGCAGCATGCTGCGGAGAAGAATTATATGCACCAAATAGAAAAACTATGACTAAGATAAGACTTTATCACACTAGAAACGAATGCATGGGCGGATACTAATGAGCTTTACACATCTACACGTTCACAGCTACTATAGCTTAATGGATGGACTAAATTCACCTAAAGAGTTATGTCAGGCTGCCTTAGATGCTGGACAAACAGCAATTGCAATTACAGATCATGGAACTCTATCTTCTCATCGTGATATGCAGATTGCTGCAAAAGAATTAGGAATAAAGCCCATACTTGGAGTAGAAGCGTACATTTCTCCAACAGATAGATTTGATCGCTCCTCAAAAACAGATAAGTCAATTCAGGCATACAACCACATCATTTTGCTTGCTAAAAACAAAAAGGGGTTAGAGAATATAAATATCCTGCAGGAACTTGCTTGGAACGAAGGCTTTTACCATAAGCCTAGAATTGATAGAGAGGTTTTAAAAGAATATGCAGAAGGTATTATCGTTCTTTCTGGTTGCCTTAACGGACTTATTAGTAAGGCTATTGAACGCCAGGAATTCTCAGAAGCAAAACTTATACTCAAAGATTTTAAGCAGACTTTTGGTAAAGACTTTTACATTGAGGTCCAATCTCATAATCCGCCAGAAATAAATGCTAAGCTACTAGAGTTGGCGGATGAATTAAAGATTAAACCAGTTGCCACTGGAGATGCACACTTTGCTAAAGAAGATGATCGTATCTTAGAAGAGGCATTGCTTATTCTGTCTACATCCCCTAAGTTTGATAAGGATGCAGACTTTGATATGTCCAGGAATATGAAGGACATGATGGCTAGATTTAATTATCTATATCCTGACCGCCGTATCTCATTTGAGGAGTATAATCTATTTATTCAAAGCCGTGAAGAAATTGAGGCTGATTTTAAGAAGGCTTTAATTAATCGAACAGATATATTTGATAATACAATGGAAATTGCTGACAAGGTTGAGGACTATGACTTTAACCAGGGTCTAGACCTTCTGCCAGTCCCAAAGACGGATGCCGATGAAAGACTACGGGAACTGGCTGAAAAGGGCTTAGAGAGGCTTCAGAAGGCTTCAGACCCAATTTATAGAGACAGGCTAGACGAAGAGCTATCAGTAATTGCCTCTAAGAATTTTGCCTCATACTTCTTGGTGGTCGGAGATATGATTAACTGGGCTAAAGAAACTGGAATTCGTGTTGGTCCAGGCCGTGGTTCAGCAGCAGGATCTTTAGTCTGTTATGCCTTGGGTATTACAGATGTAGACCCAATTAAATATGACCTGCTATTCTTCCGATTTATTAATCCAGAACGTAATGACTTCCCAGATATTGATACAGACTTTGAAGATCGCCGCCGTAAAGAGGTAAAAGAATATTTAAAAAAGAAGTTTAAACACGTTGCTTCTATCTCAACCTATACTTATTTTAAAGATAAAGGCGTGATCCGTGATGCTGCTCGTGTATTTATGGTTCCACTTCAAGAAGTTAATCGTGCAACAAAGCAGATTGATACCTTCGAAGACTTCCTAAGTTCGCCTAACACAAAAGAATTTAGAAATAAATATCCAGAGGTAGTTTGGCTTGCAGATAGATTGCGTGGACGTATTCGTTCTGTTGGAGTGCATGCTGCTGGTGTTGTGGTGGCTAAAGATGATCTTAGAAAATATGCTCCAGTAGAGTCTCGTGAAGATGCTCAAGATAAAGTATCTGGACGTATTCCAGTTGTTGCATATGATATGGATACTGTAGCAGATATTGGCCTTATTAAGCTAGATGCTTTAGGTCTTAAGACTTTATCTGTTATCTCAGATACACTAGAATCAATTAAGACTAGACACAATAAGACTGTTAATCTTTCTGAGTTACCGCTAGATGACCCAAAGGTTTATCAGATGTTAAGCGAAGGATATACAAAGGGTGTTTTCCAAGCGGAAGCAACACCTTATACAAATCTGCTTATGAAGATGGGTGTTGACAAGTTTGAAGACCTAGCAGCATCAAATGCTTTAGTTCGTCCAGGTGCAATGAATACTGTTGGTGCAGCATACATTAATCGTAAGCATGGTCGTGAGGCTGTAGAATATACGCATACTATTCTTAAGCCTTTTACAGAAAACACATACGGTGTTATTATTTATCAGGAGCAGGTCATGCAAGCCTGTGTTCACTTAGGAGGAATGTCGTGGTCTGAAGCGGACAAGGTTCGTAAGATTATCGGTAAAAAGAAAGATGCAAAAGAATTCGACCAATTTAAAGATCAGTTTATTACTGGGGCTTCAAAACACATTTCTCAGAAGAAAGCGGAACAGCTTTGGCATGACTTTGAGGCTCATGCAGGTTATTCTTTTAACCGCTCTCATGCCGTTGCTTATTCTATGCTCTCTTACTATACGGCTTGGCTCAAAACTTATTACCCTCTTGAGTTCATGTTTTCAATACTTAAGAATGAAAATGATAAAGACGCCAGAACAGAATACTTAATTGAAGCAAAGCGCCTAGGCTTGCGTATTATGCTTCCTCATATTAATGAGTCTGATATTTACTTCTCATTGCAAGGGGATGGTATTAGATTTGGTCTGGCTGAAATTAAATACATTTCAGATAACATTGCCAATAAGATTATCGAAAAAAGACCATTTAAAGATTATGCAGACTTTATTGAGAAGGCTTCTAAAAAAGGCAGCGGAATTAATAGTAGGGCTGTTGATGCTCTTAATCAAATTGGCGGTGCTGCATTTACAGACAATGCTAGAAGCGGTAACGAAAAAGATAACTACTATGAGTACCTTGGCATACCAACGTTTAACTTGGCTGGTATACCACCAAGAATTAAAGCTCAGGCCAGACCTATTGAAGACTTTGACGATCTAGGTTCATTCGTTATGTTTGGTATGGTTAAAAGTATTAAGCGTGGAACAAGCTGGGCTAGAGTAGAACTCGTAGATGAAACTGGAACAATTGGTCTATTCCATCATGAAGATACTCAGATTGAGCCTAACCAAATGTATTTCATTCTAGTTGGAGATAACCGTATTGCTAGGTATATAAATGTAAAAGATATTGACCCTAGTGCCGCAGACCTATTTGTAGATTATCTATATAGAAAAGAGTATGATCTAGAAGAAGATGAGTATATGGTGGTCAACTTTACTCCATATAAAACAAAGGCTGGGAAGATGATGAGCCATATAGTATTTTCTAATAAAGATAAAGAATTAACTAGAGCGATTGCTTTCCCAACTATGTATAAGATGTCCTTAGCTAAATTGCGTGAGGGAATGAAGTGTCAGGTAACATTATCTAAACTAGATGATGGAACACTAATGATTAAGGAAATAAAATGACAGATGATATAGAAAGCTTGGTTGCTTCAATTAATATTAACCAAGTGCTTGTAGCAATTCTTGAGGAGCATGGTAAGTTATCTGTTCCAGTATTAAAGTTTTTAGACTCTAAGAATAATAATAGCGAATTGATAATAGATTATGATGAGGAAGTCCCATCATTTACATTTAGTTTAAGGAATAAAGATGAATAATTTTGAAATGGTAACTGACTATGGATTAGATGCATTAGCAGCAAGTCTTCACCAGACTGCAGTAGAAAAAGGTTTTTGGGAAGGAGAAGTTACTCATGATAAGATCGGCAATAAGTTAGCGCTAGTTCATTCAGAAGTAACTGAAGTCCTTGAGGGAATTAGAAAGAGCAAAGGTTCTGAAGCAATTGTAGAAGAGATGGCAGATATTATTATTCGTCTATTAGATCTTTATGCAGCAATGCGTGATGAAAATATGATTGAGCATAGTCTAGATGAAATTCTAGATAAAAAATTAAATATTAATAAGGATCGTCCAAGACTTCACGGCAATTTATTTTAATGCTATACTAGGGGAAAAGAGAGAGTAAACATGACAATTACAATTGATAATATATTATCTAAATTAGATCCAAAGACAAGAGCAAGAGTCCAATCAGCACAAGATGTTAAAGTTGAAAAACAATTGACCCCTAGTATTGGATTAAATATGGCATTAAAAGGCGGACTAGGTTACGGTAGACAGGTACTCGTATGGGGAAATAAGTCTGCAGGCAAATCTTCATTCTGCTTGCAGATGATTGCCTTAGCACAAAAAGAAGGTAAGACATGTGCTTGGATTGATGCTGAAGCATCTTATGATCAGGCCTGGGCGGAATCATTAGGTGTAGATTCATCTAAGCTTATCTATTCCCCAGCTAAAACAGTAAACGATATGGTAGATGTTGCTACAAAACTTATGGATGCAGAAGTAGACATGATTGTTGTTGATTCTATTTCGGCGTTGCTACCAGCCATTTACTTTGAAAAAGACGGAAATGAATTAAAAGATTTGCAAGACACTAAGCAAATCGGCGCTGAAGCAAAGGATATGACCCACGCAGTCAAGATGTTAAACTATGCAAACAAAAACACACTACTTGTTCTCATCTCACAACAACGAAATCAATTTGGATCTATGCATGCTAGTCACATCCCCACAGGTGGCATGGCAGTTAAGTTCTTTTCTTCCACTGTCATTAAACTATGGTCGTCTGAAGCTGAGGCGAATGCTATTAAGGCTGGGATTAAAGTTGGCGACAAGATCATTGAACAAAGGGTTGGAAGACCAGTTAACTGGATTATTGATTACAACAAACTCGGCCCCCCAAATCTATCTGGACAATACGACTTTTACTACCAAGGGGAAGCTCTTGGTGTAGATAGAGTCGGAGAAACTTTAGATGTTGCAGAAATGTGTGGCATTATTGAAAAGGGTGGCGCATGGTATACAGTAAATGGAGAACGTTTTCAAGGACGTGCAAAGGCTGTCGCATATTTAAGAGAAAATCCAGATGTTGTAGACAGCTTAGTTGGACAGATAAATGCCAAATCTTAATGAGTTTTTTGATAAAAAACCTGAAGAGGTAAAAGAAAAACCTTACGAGTTGGAATACCTTAATGGCGTTAGAGCATGCTCAAAATGTGACGAAGATGTTACAGGTGCATATTGGGATCCAATTGAATTATTTATGTCATGGAAATGCTCTAAGGGGCACGATACTGTGTTTAGGGTAGTCTAATGTCAGAAAGATCAGAAGTAAAAAGAGACGGCGCTAAAGCACAAAAAAATAGTGGACGTGGAGATTATCAAAAGGGCGATGCTAAGTGGAGGATGTTTCTTGTAGACTATAAAGAAGCCTCTAAATCTTTTACTCTTAATAAACCTGTGTGGTCAAAGATCTGTACAGATACCTTTAAGGTTAGCAGAGATATGCACCCAGCGCTTAAGATTATTATTGGAGAAGATTCCAAGGTGAGACTTGGAATTATTGAGTGGTCAGTTTTAGAAGAGCTGATCGATTTCTGGGAGGAAAACCATGATTAGTTTTTTGTTTGGTTTTTTGGCGGGTTATGTAGTAGGGGCATTCATGAGCTACCTTGTAACTAAGATAGATAAGGATATTAAAGATGCCAGAAGATAAGAATACGTTAGAGTTAATTAGCGATATCACAGAGTTTAATGATCTTCATGATTTTATGAAGGATGAACACCTAGATAAAGCCCTAGCTATTGTGGTAAAATTGTTAATGAACCCAGATGTTCCTTCTGCCAAAGCACCTCATTTAATTATGGAGCTTCAGGCAATGTCAACCAAGTTTGCTGTATTGGCATCTGTATACTCTACAATTGCAAAAGATAAAGCAGGCACGGAGAACAACAATAAGAAGAATATTTATTATTCAGTAAAAGAGTCCATAGACAAACTTGTAGATGCACTTAAATATGTAGTAAGGTACAATTCATAATGATTAAAGATATATTGCTTTCAACTTTAACTGGTGCAGTTCTTGGCGGAATATTTGCTGCATTTAAATTACCAGTTCCAGCACCTCCATATTTCCCAGCCGTTATGGGAATTGTTGGCATTTGGTTGGGAGCACATGTAGTATTTAGGTTTATAAATGGGTAGAGACATAGTAAAGAATCTGAAGTTTAAAAAGCATACTGGCAAGCACTTTGACCCAGAACTATTTGCTCAGCTTTTAGATGAATCGTATCGCAATACAAAACGTGCAGATGGTGAAATGACAAAGAAATCATTTAGTCCTAGCTCTCTGGGCTATGGTCATGGAACGTGTCCTAGATATTGGTACATGGCATTTAGCGGTGCAATGTTTATTGATGATAATGATGCAGTTGCTGTTGCTAATATGGCACAGGGTACACAGGCTCATGAAAGACTTCAAAAGCTTATTTCTACTATGCCACAATTTGTTGCTGAAGAAGAAGAGATCATCAACGAATATCCACCAATTCGTGGCTTCATTGACTTGATTATGGAGTATGATGGAGAAACAGTTATTGGTGAAATTAAAACTGCTAAGCAAGAAGTGTGGGATACAAGACAGGCGGAAATGAAATCTTCTGCTAACCATATGCTACAGCTGCTAACATATATGAAACTTAAGAATGCCAAAGAAGGCTTCTTCCTATATGAGAACAAAAATACTCAGGAAATCCTAATCATTCCAGTATCTATGAATGAAAAGAATAAGAAAATAATTGAAGATACTTTCTTGTGGATGCAGGAGGTTTGGGATAACTTCCAAAACGGTGATCTTCCAATGCGTCCAGCAGGTGCAACAAAGTCTAAGATGCCTTGTACTTATTGCCCAGTAAAGAAAGAATGCTATGCCAAAGACGCACAATTAGGTACTGTACAGATTGAAAAGTATGAGGTGCCAGTTTTATGATATGTGGAAATAAAGAATGTGCAAAAGAGTTTGAGGCCAAGACTCATAATCAAAAGTATTGCGGTGATGAATGCTGCAGAATTGCAACGAATCGTCGCATCATGGAAAAGTATTATGAGAAGAAAGCAATTAGAAATGGTGCACATAGGCCATGTAAAAAGTGTGGCAGCAAGCTCAGTAGATATAATCAAGGTAACTTATGTGCAACCTGTGAAAAGAATGACACAATATCTACAAGATCCACATTACTTGGGATGATCGATGAAATTAGCTGAGCTAGTAAAGACTAAAGCTTATCGAGTACTTGGTATAGACGCATCCACTAATTCAATTGCTTTTTGCTTAATGGAAAACGATATTCCACTAAAGTGGGGAAAGATTGATTTATCTGGGCAAGATATATATGAAAAGATATATGATGCTAAGAAGAAGATGAGCCTGATGCTTGAAGAACTTAGTGCAGACTATATAGTTGTAGAGGGCGCTATTCTTGTCAGATCACCAGATGCTGTGATAAAATTATCATATGTATACGGCGTTGTTATTGCTGAATTAATGTCCACTGGAGCTAAAGTAATTACAATAGCACCAACTTCTTGGCAAGCGTATATTGGAAATAAAAATCCAACTAATGCAGAAAAGGCGGATATCAGAAAGAAGAATCCAGGATATGCAGACTCATGGTATAAGAATCAGATTAGAAATATGAGAAAGCAAAGAACTGTAGATTACTTTAATACAAAGTATAGTCTTAGTATAGATGATTTTGATGTGGCAGATTCATTTGGAATTGCTCATTATGCTAATAAGGTGTTGACGGAAAGATGAAGCTTTATCAGAGCAAAGACTGGTTATACCGTAGATATGTAGTTCAAAAGAAAACAGTAACGGAAATAGGTAAAGAATGCAATGTCTCTGCTATGACTATACAGAGGTATTTAGAGCAGTTTGGATTAATTAAAAAAAGATGATTCCTAAAATTATTTGGCAAACATATAGGGAACCTTATGACTTGCTTCCTCAATATATGAAGGATGCTACTCAAACATGGAAAGACTTGAATCCAGATTATGAGTATCGATATATGGATGATTCAGATGCTGCAAAGTTTGTTAAATCCGAGTTTGGCCAAGACATGTACAATCTTTTTATTAGTTATCCAATCGGAGTAATGCGTGGTGATCTATGGAGATATTTAATTATATATGCTTATGGAGGCATATATGCTGATTTAGACACACTATGCATTAAACCAATAGATTCTTGGCTAAAACCAGAGTACGACATGATTGTTTGTCCAGAACATGACCTTCATTTTTGTCAATGGACATTTGCAGCATCTAAAAATAATGAAATTATTAAATCTGTAATAGATTTAATTGTAGAAAGATCAAAAAATTCAGATTACTCTAAACCTCATTTTGTCCATTATTATACTGGCCCTGGAGTTTGGACTTCTGGCATTTACAAGGCATTAAATATTGTTGAGCCTAATCATAAATGTGAAGAGCAGTCAACAGATGAAAGATGCTCTCATCGTAATTTAATAGATAAATCAGTTGAATATAATGAAAACAAAATAGTAAAAGAAAAAAAGTTTTATTGTTATGGTGGAGAAAATTGGAGAATATTTCATATGGATTCAGTTCATCATTTATATGGTAGTCAAAATTGGCATGAAGGATATGTTCAGTGGATTAAAGAGCCTTTAGCGGATAAAAGTAGATGAAAAGTAAATATTCTCAGAATAATCAAGACCTCTTTGTAATTGACCAGTTAGGCACAAATCCAGGATATTTTGTTGAATTTGGTGCAGATGATGGAATAACTAATAGTAATACCGCACTGCTTGAAAAAGAATATGGTTGGACGGGTATTATATGTGAGCCTTCTATTTATTGTCACGATGCTATGCATTTAAATAGATCATGTCATATAGATACAAACTGTGTATATGTTGCAAGTAACTTTGAAATAGAATTTATAGAAGTTGGAAACGGCTTGTCATCATTAAAAAAGTACGCAGATAAAGACAACTGGGCTTCAGTAAGAGCTGGTGGAAGTGGTTACACTGTTACAACAATATCATTAAAAGATTTATTAGATAAATATAGCGCTCCAGAAGAAGTAGACTACTTGTCTATTGACACAGAAGGTAGCGAATATGATATACTAAACTCTTACGATTTCTCTCGTCATTTTAAAGTTATAACAGTTGAGCATAACTATACTGATCAGAGAAATAAAATTTACGATTTGCTTACAGGCAAAGGTTATAAAAGAGTGCATGAAGATGTTTCTCAATGGGATGATTGGTATATAAAATAATGGCGGGATACCCAGAAAAAGACAAAGGCTACCAGCATTGGATTACAGATTTACAGTTGGTAGCAACAGATGCTCCTTCAGGATTTAAAATTATGGATGAGTGTCTTGAGATTGCAGAGATGTTAATTAAAAAGAATATCTCATATGGCAATTCAGCTCTTGAACCAATTCGTATATTTTCAAAGGCGGATTCAAAAGAACAAATTAGAGTTCGTATTGATGATAAGTTAAATAGAATCCAGAACGATCAAGCATTTCCAGGAGATAATGATATTGAAGATCTAATAGGATATTTAATCTTATTAAAGATTGCCAATAAATCTAATTGATTTTAGTCAACTAAGATGGTATACTAATACAATGACTATGGAA
>JACCDO011988481.1_pt1 | contig 13450 bp, 7 predicted proteins | sample 7446101 | NCBI WGS metagenome assembly JACCDO01 (sample SAMN15323440, study PRJNA562643) | freshwater metagenome | isolation source: river surface water | place: USA:Blue River Watershed | collected 2017-08-16
TATCGGTTGCATATAAAAATGTTATTGGTTCACGCAGAGCGTCATGGAGGGTTATTTCATCGATTGAACAAAAAGGTGCGTATATTCATTGTTGCTGAGGCTATTGCATTCCTCTTATATGGAATTCATATACTTATTACCGTTTATATCATAATTTACTTATGTCTTAACATTAATTATACAGGTGAAAGTGATAAATTACCATTAATTCAATCGTATAAGAAGAAAATTGAGACTGAACTTGAAGATATCTGTTCAGATATTCTTGAAATTATCAAGAATGAACTTATCCCAAACTCTGATTCTGAAGAGGGCAAGGTATTTTACTACAAGATGAAGGGTGATTATCATCGTTATCTTGCAGAATTCCAGGTAGGTGATGTCCGTAAAGACAGTGCAGCAAAGGCCTTAGAAGCCTACTCATCCGCAAGTTCAATCGCAACTCAGGATTTACCTCCAACGCATCCAATTCGTCTAGGTTTAGCTCTTAACTTTTCAGTGTTTTACTATGAAATATTAAACTCACCTGATCGTGCTTGTCATTTGGCTAAGCAAGCATTTGATGATGCAATTGCAGAGTTAGACACTTTATCCGAGGAAAGTTACAAAGATTCTACCCTTATTATGCAATTATTAAGAGATAATTTGACTTTGTGGACATCTGATCAACCAGAAGGTGACGACGCTGACCAAGTCGATGATCTATAAATAAATTGCATTATATTATAAGCAGGAATTAGATATTCATCTTGTAAATAATAATAACAGTCACATACTCTAGTCTTGTTGCGTGCGTATTGAATCGATATCTGCCATATTTATTTACTCACAAAACAATCAAATATGGAGCATGTAACAAGTTTACTGTAATTAAACATTACTTAAGTATTACCAACTTTCTGAAGTCTTGGATATCAATTAGGGTAAGGACTTGCCGAGCCCTACTATTCGTTTCCGTTATTGTTAGGATCCCGATGAGAGTATAACCAGGAGCTTCCAAACACCAAAGAATTCACATATCTGTCGGTTATGTCTAAATCCCTCGAGCAGCGATGCGACGAGATCATAATCTTGTCCGGTCGCTGGTACGACTCCTAGGTTCCGGATCCCAGGATTCGTGATGAGTCAGACTCGTTTTAGTGCGAAATTAAATTAAATTATAAGAAAAGATTAAGAAAAGATTAAGAAAAGCTCAAGAAAAACACGAAAAATAAAAAAAAACAGAAAATGATGCGCACTATCCGTCCAGGTACATCTCAATCCATCATTCACTTTCTCATCGATTTCGTCACTCAATTTTACTCACTGAATCTTAATCTTACGTGCCTACACCCAGTCATACTCACGTACACTCACTTATACATACTGAAACTGTCACTGTGTACTCGCCACTCACTTTATATCGTCCTTAATAGCCGAAAATATCAAACGAAATCTATCCCGTTACTCTTTGAGATGGATCTCTACTTCGGGTAAAACTCTCAAAGACGATATCACTGTTTCTGCACCCATGATTGAGAAGAGTGGCACGAGAAACTTCGATCATATCGTCAGAAGATTCAAGATCACTGCAGAAGTGACCGTTAGTAAGATATTTCCGGCTGGATTCGGATGGCAAACGTTTGCAACTGGTGCTACTCATTTAGGTTATACCGCCCATGATATTGGTTTCTTTTTGATGACTGGAGTAGGAGATGCATTTGGTGTCGTTATCGGACACACATTGTATTATTCTATCAAGAAGTATATAACTAAAAATCCTAAAATTGATGTAGCTAAGGAATCTCAAATCTCTGTATTTTTAGGTTCAGCTGCATTGTTTTCAGGAACTGCATGGCAACCAGTTGTAAACTTATTACAAGCTTCGGGTACTTTACCATTTACCAATGTGGTTACTAGTGCGGGCATATGCTGTGGCTTTGCGTTCTTTGCTGGATTGCGTATGTTCAGAATGATTTATTCTCATCCTAGTATTGGTTTAAGAATTGAACCCAATAACTACGAGAATTTAAAAGCTGATGCAGCACTAAGTGCATCAATTGGTTCCGCATCTGGAGCGTTTGTTGGTACTGACACCGCATATTTAGGTGGTGACGGTAATTTTTTACGTCCAATAGTTGGTGTAGAAGGAACTGATGGTGCATTACTAGCATCTACCAAAGCTGGTACATCAACTGCTGTTGGCTTTGCTGCTCTTCAATCAGCCCAAAATATTGCCTATTCTAAAGGCAAGAATTGGACCGATTAATTTTGGGCTTAAAATTTTGTTAAATGCTTTTGTGCGTTTGTTTGTTGTGCGTTTATTCGTTGTGCGTTTATATATGTTTCACTTTAGTGCTGCACAATTTGTGCAGAGATATTGAATAATAAGTGTTCGAAAATACTGGATGTACTCATGTCAGCTCCGGTAATAGTAGTTACACAGTTTTGTAGGTTAATTACATACAATTTTATTCACTTTCGTCTACAATATTATTCAAATCGGTTAATAGATCTTCCATAATTTCCAATTGTCCTTCCATAAAGTATTTTATGTAAGCGCGTCTACTGTCTGCTTCTAACTTCTGCTTCTTCTTACTCTTACTCTTACTCGAGTTACTTCTGCACTCAACTGCAACAGGATTTTGATTCAATAGTTGCTCATACTTATTCACAATGTACTCCAGCAATATCTCACACGTTTCAACGTGGATGATGGGCCCCTCTCCTTCAACAGTTGTCTCGCTATCGTCGCCGTATAACTTATGCAACGATTTCCACAGATCAGTGCTACAACCAGCAATACCACCACGCTGAATTTCAAATGTCCCAACAATTTCCCGATTCGAATTGAATAATTTAACACTGATATAATCATGCACATTGTTTGGAATGGCGAATCCATATGTATACAATAGCTTTTCATTGCTCAAAATTTGTCCATAATTACTGTATATCTCATCACCTCGTTTTACTTCCACATTAATAATTATAAGTAAGTTCTCTGGTGTGGGGGTTAGAAGAAGCCACTCCTTCTCTCCATTATGGTTAATCAAATCAAGAAAAGGGACCATTATGCCCATGTTACTCATGTTTTCTTCCTGTATCTGTTTCGTATCGACATTACCCAAGGATTCATCTTTACAAAGATGGTGAGGATATCTGCGAGACACGTAAATATTGTACACCCATAGAAACAATTCCATCGTTATTTTTGGATTATTGTATGCATTAGTTAGTATTTGATATTTACTTATAAGTTGCTCCCTCGTTGTCATAACATGCTGTAGTAAATTAGTTCCCACCAAATCAGCCAATCTATCTTCTTCCCATGTTAATAAACATGAATTGGAAGACTTCAAAGATTTTAAATATGCACTGAAATGTCCATTATTCAGCGCCTCTTCGCACATGTAGTACCACATCAGCATCTCCTTGGTAACACCATTAGTGGAAGAAATAGCCTGGCCCAATTTACTATGCAATGCTTTCTGGTACGTGATAATATTTGAGTTGCTAATAGTTGCAATAACCACCCCTTTCTTCAAGTCTTTCGCGGCTTCAATACCGAAGCCCTTATCGTTTTGAATCAATCGCACATTCTCTGTTGCCTCGTTAAGTCCCAGCCAACGAAGGCATTCAACTTGGTCGCAGTACATCTTCGTTAGGTTTAAACCATGGATAAGCGAATAACTACAAATGCACAAACCTAAAAATGCACACACAAACCTCTCTTCTCTTTCTCTCTTTTTTCTCTTTTTTTTCAATGTCCACACCCATCAAAGTACCGGCGAATTTTTGACAAAAATTTTGTCGCAAAATTGTGTCGAAAATACTGATAAATTTAATGATCGTGTGATCGAGTAAAATTATAGAACAAGATGGAATTGAAATCAGACTGGTTACGTATTTTAGGCAAGCTGAATATGAGGAAAGATAGTCATTGGTTCCGCGCTCCCGTGGACTATGCGGCACAAGGATTGTTTGACTATCCGATCATAGTAAAGCGCCCCATGGACACATCCACTATCAAAAAGAAACTAGAAAATAATGATTATAGTAAAATTGAAGATGTTATTTATGACTTCCGACTTGTTTGGCACAATGCCATGATCTACAATGTGTGTGGCAGTCAAATATATAACACAGCAAAGAAGAATCAGGATCATTTCAACGAAATGTTAGACGGATTAGTGCAACAGAAGAAGTTATCTAGTGATATAAGTGGTGTGAAACCCCCAGATCCGACAGAATTGGCGAATTTTATTCGATATTTAAAACTTTTAACACCAAAACAATTTGGAAACCTCTTAAGCATTCTTGAAAACTCATATCCTCCTTGTTTGATGAAACATTACGAAGGAAAATCGCTTGAAATTAATATGGATTGTATAACAACAAAGGTGATACAAGAAGTGGAAGCATTTTTAATCAAAAATAATATCAATTATTTAGAAATTGATCAAAAGAAACGAAAAACCTTTTCTTATGTCGATGATTATGTTGACGATCTTGATGATGACGACGATTATGTTGAAAATAACAAAAGTAAGAGGCAAGCTAAAAGGAAATAATGAACTACATCTCAAGATCTATATAATATGTAATGTTAATGTAATTACAATATGAAACATTAAATACCAACTGTACTTTTTCTTTTGTCATTATCAACAATTAATCGATTAGCTATTTCTTCAATATTTGAAGCATTTTCTTCTTGGTCTCGTGACAACCGGACTTGGCCCACTTCTCGTAATACAAGTATTTTACGTGCATCATCAAATAAGCCTTCAAGCACTAATGCGCGCATTAACTCCATGTACAAATCACCTTGTAGATATCCATAAGTATCTTTACATATCAATTCGCATGCTTTTGTTACAAACTTCAATGCATCTATCGATGGTCTTGGCAAGTTCCACATCGCAGAAACAGACGAATCATCCGTGTTGTCAGTGACGGTACTATTCAGAGTCATTGGCTGTTGCTGTTCGTTAATACCTACCCAATTATTTGCGAATATTTTGTCTTCTTTATTTCGTTTCTTTAACTCTGAACTATAGCTACCTAGTGCTAAATTTAATACTTTAAATGTTGGTTTTAACGAGGAAACTGGAATCATAACACCAGAATCTTCGTTGAGTAAATTGTTATAGGTATTGGAACCGCTAGACTTATCCATATGGCGATTGTAGTTGATAATAATGTTTTGCAGAGTGCTCGTGGCCTCACTATGAAAGCCATTTGCTATTTGAAATTGTAGTAAACAGTGAATTGTAACGCTATTTGGTTTGGCCAACTCTTGATTATTCAACATACGATTATATAGATCAACTCCTTCATTCCACTTCCCAGGTGTTTGTAACAATGATCGCATATATAATGTGTATAATGCAGTATCTGGTTTAACTCCGGTGCGGACTGCTAAGGAAAATAATGACGATGCTAACATATTTTGATTTGATAAAGCACATGCAAATAATGCCGCTGCATAGTGTCGCAGACTAGGTTCGACACCCTTTTCACGCATTTCAGCTATTACCTGCACCGCATTAACCCCATCTCTAGCGACTGCTAATGCTTTTAATACACCCATATACGTTTGGGCATTCGATTCAAATCCTCGTCGTCTCATTTGATGAAACAACTTTAACGCCACCTTTGGCCGTTTCGTTTCAGCACAAAGATTTATTAGATATCCGTATGATCGAATGTCCGGCGCAATCTTTGGCTTTTCACTCATCAATTTCATGACATTCTGCGCCTGACGGTAGTCATGTGACACAGCAAAATGTTCTAAGAACTGGTTATATAATTCAATTCCTGGATTTATGCCGAGATCTGGTAACGATCGCAATATCTCAAATGAAGTTTCTTGTAACTTCTTCTTTCCACTTTTCAATAATGCCTTTATAAGCACACCGTATGTGACTACAGTGCATGATATACCCATACTCTTGGTCAATTCGTATACCTTAAGTGCATCATCCGGCCTATTCAACTTCGCGTACATATACATCAAGCTATTAGTAGTGGCCACAGTGTAGGTCAAATTACGAGATGGAATTATATTCCAAAAGATTTCTTCCGCTTCATTTACGCGTTTGGTTTTTGCCAACACATATAATAATGTCGACAAGAAATAAATATCGCTGAAAACGTTCTTTTCCTTTTCAATCCAATCAAATAATGCTAAGGCACTAGATGAGTCCATATTGCGACCATATGCTTTGACGGCAGTTGTACAGACGTATATATTGGGTTCAAGTTTCTTTACTTTTGAATGATCTAATTTTTTCTTAGACGCCGTTGAAGTTGGATTATCATTCATGACTCGATACGCGCTTTTTGCAGAGTTGTAATTATCTGGATTGAAATCATAAAGTAATTCAAAAACTTCAATTGCTAATTCTGGACTTTCTATGTTCAAACATTGTGTCATGAACTTGTTGACTACAATGTTACCGAGGTAATCATCATTGCTAACCAAACTATTCCAAACTACCAAAAGTTCATCTGAGGTTTTACATTTTTCTATAGATTCAATATATGACGACGATTTTATTACTCCTTCATTTATATCATTTTTTCGAAGGTACGTTTCAGAGCTACTAACTGAGGGCGCTATATTATTGTTTGCTGTTACAGTATCTAAAAATTTCCTCTGTTGCTTACTAATATATTGATCTAAGGAGACTAACCGTTTAATACTTAGTTTTAACTGATTATCCGTACGCATTTTGACACCTACAACAAATGATTCAACAGAATTAACTTCCCACATACGATCGCCCCACGATGCAGACATGGCTACAACTTGATCTCCAACTTCTACTCGGCCACACTTAGCAGCACCCATATCCGCTTTGATAGATTTTACATATACACCTTTTCCTTCACCTTCTATTACATGCATTCCAATTGGTCGTTTTAAACCAATATTAAATATGTAAGGAACTTTCAAATGCTTTTTGATGCTATCTGGTATAATAGATAGTGGCCTTTCTAGTCTTATCTTCACAGTCGATGCCATGACAAACCTAGTATTTAATGCACTTTTAACTCCTTCCACAGAGTTATGCGACCATAATTGGTCACCTGCAGTCGCCGATATAGCCACTATTATATCACCAGTTCTTACACCAAGTAATTCGGCTTTGCTATCTTTATACACTTCGCCAACTGCCGTAAACCCGTTGCCCTGAATGATATCTATTCCTAACTCTCGTCCTAATGTAATCTCATAGATCACTGCTTGTCTCTCATGATTGAAATCAACAATACTATCCAATGGAGATGGTACAAGGTTTTTAGCATCAATATAAATGCTTTGGCCAGTAGATATCTCGACTTCCTCGCTATTTCCTACATATTTGAAGGCTTTTAATGTGTTATAACCATGATATTTAACATATTTCTCTCTATAACCAGCATAATTTCTGCATCGTTTTGCCGAATGCTGTTGCAAGAAAGCCAGGGCACCCGCCACACAGAGCAGCACCAGCAGCACCACCAAATGCATGCTTTCAGCAACTTAAATGTCAAAATTTATCAATTTCTTGACGGAATTTTGACGATTTTCCCGAGTGCGTGTTCATCATTGAACAAGTTCCGTCACGAAACAAGTTCAATTGAAAGAGTAACTAGTGTTGAGTGGTTGGAAGAAGCGACAACATACCGACTAGATGAGTGGCAGAGTAGGATTGACTCAATCACGCACTCAATTAATTTTTTAATTTAATTTAAATTATAAACTACTTGGTGAGTAAGTGATACCCATCGCTTCATCATAACACACTTCTTAGAATATGTAATCGATATGATTTCTTCAACAATTAATTAGTAATACATCAATATCTATCTTTTTACTTTTTTAGAACCGGGTCAGTGAAACCCTATTGTAAGGTGAGTCGAGTGAGACTGAGTGAGTAGAAAGCAGAAGAAATAAGAAGATGAACGAGTTAAAAACCGCGGAGAAGAAAGCTTCGGGGCTTGTGACTAAGGCGCGTGAGGACCGAAACAACAAACTCAAAGAGGCGAAAATCGAGGCGGATAAATTGATAGCCAAACATCGTGCGGAAAAAGAATCACAATATCAAGCGTTAGTACAAGCAAAAGCATCGAGTAATTTGTCAGCAGGTAAAATATATATTTATCGATCTATTATAGTTTTCGCCTCGCTTACTTTTATTATTTATTATGTTCAGATAGCTACAATGCCAATATAGCGACTGAAATCAACAAAATGACCAAGGAATTCAATAGTAATAAAGACGTCGTAGAAAAGATGTTGATGGACATTGTTACAACTGTGAATTTAAAGTAAAAATAACTTGTTTGGAATATAAAATATAAATAAATCTTTGTCACCAATCCAAAGTTGTTTTTAGATTTTTTATTATCCTACCTCGCCCTGTCGCGAATTAATTCTCTCTTCTCTTTAGTGATAGACTGTACTGAAGACATCGACCTCCACTCAGAGTGTTTATAATACTGTTACAGTTATTTTGTTCATTCCTTTGTTTCCATGCTCTAGCAGTACCCTCGACACATCGTTGTTAAATAAAGTTTATTCTTTTAATATTATACGTAAAATTCTACTGATTTACAATTTTATAAACTAGGATATAATGGAAGCACTCAAGCCTCTTAATTGTACATTATCAAATTTATAAACGTTGCGTACCGCGATTGAATTCTCGAGATAAAACTTACTATATTATACATGCATGTAGGCACTTTAAAAGCATTTGCGGTGGACGATTTGTGGACCAGATTCGTCGTATTCAGCCTTGGAGATCCACATTTGTTGGAAAGTTGATAAAGAGGCCAAGATAGAACCACCAATCCAGACAGAGTATTTACGTTCTGGAGGAGCAACAACCTTGATCTTCATGGTTGATGGAGCTAAAGCAGTTAATTCCTTGGTCATGCGTTCAGCAATACCTGGGTACATGGTAGTACCACCAGACATGACGATGTTGGCATATAAATCTCTACGAATATCAACATCACATTTCATGATGGTTTGGAATGTGCAGTCATGGATACCAGATGCTTCCTTTCCAATTAATGATGGTTGGAATAAAACTTCAGGACAACGGAATCTTTCGTTACCAATGACAATAACGTTACCATCAGGTAATTCGTATGACTTCTCCAGGGCAGATGATTCAGCAGCAGTCTTTAATTCTTGATCGAAATCATGAGCAACATAGGTTAATTTCTCCTTGATGTCACGGACAATTTCTCTTTCAGCAGTTGTGGTGAAAGTGTAACCTCTTTCAGTTAAGATCTTCATTAAGTAATCAGTTAAATCACGACCAGCTAAATCAAGACGAACGATAGCGTGAGGTAAAGCATAACCTTCATAGATTGGTACAGTGTGGGATACACCGTCACCAGAGTCTAAAACGCAACCAGTGGTACGACCAGATGCATATAAAGATAAGACTGCTTGAATGTTAACATACATTGCAGGTACATTGAAAGTTTCAAACATAATTTGAGTCATTCTTTCTCTGTTGGCCTTAGGATTTAATGGTGCCTCAGTTAATAAAACAGGATGCTCTTCTGGTGCAACACGTAATTCGTTGTAGAAAGTGTGATGCCAGATCTTTTCCATATCATCCCAGTTGGTAACAATACCGTGTTCAATTGGGTACTTTAAAGTTAAAACACCTCTCTTGGATTGGGCTTCATCACCTACATAGGCATCCTTTTGGTCCATACCAACCATGATACCAGGGTGCTTTGGTCTACCAACGATAGATGGAAAGACTGCACGAGGAGCATCATCACCAGCGAAACCGGCTTTGCACATACCAGAACCATTATCAACAACTAACGCTTGAACATCATCATCAGCCATTTTGATTAATTACTATTGTGAACGAATGAGTGAATTAGTGAATTAGTCGGTGAAATACACAGAAAATGATTGCATGTAGTAATTGGGGCAATGAGGTGGCGACTTAGTGGTGCTTGTGAGCATTGTAACACTAAGTTACGACCACGACAACGTAGTGCTTGTCGAAAAAGTATCTTTCACACGCAAGTGATGAAATAGGTACAAAATCCAGACGAAAACAATGGATTCAGGCTAATTCGAGGTAGGAGAATGCGGCTAGTACCTTTTTGTAGTTTGAAACTTGCGGGAAATTGACTTGGAAGAAGCGAGAACTTCGAATCTTTTTTCCGAAACCAGATATTTTTTCTTCGAACCCTACCGTATAGGGTTAGAACCCTTACCAAAAGAGAGAGAGAGTGTGTGTAATAAATGAACAATCAAGGTTGAATTGGTAGTTGATAAGAACCTGGTTAAATTCATTAACTACATGTCTAGGGAAAGAGAAAAAAGACTCCAAATTGGTGATCTGAATGGGAGACCGCGGTGTGTTTCTTAGTGATTTTACATACAAAATTCGTTAAATTCATCTGTTTTAGTTTACTTAGTGAGTTGCTATTGTTGGTACACGCTATTAACAGAAAGCGGAACTGAAGATTTAAAAATTAGTAAAAACTTCAAAAATAAAAATTGAAATTATTTTTACGATGTTTGGAAGGTTTCTGAAAACTTTTCTCCCGCACTCACTCAATCAATCAATTCTCTCTCTTGTGTACACTCTTGTTCATTTGCTTACTTATTTACTTGTTTACTCAATCACCCACTTATCACTTAAACTCGCGCACTTACGCACTCTCACAGTCACTCACTTACCTACTCACTAGCGTCAATACTAACTCGTTTCCTTTAATATATAGTGCTCGTAAAGTTAGTTTGGGTAAAGAGAATATCGTCCATAGTAAGGATGATATGTTCAAAGAGAATATCGTTACACCTATAAAGAATAACGGAGGTAATTGCTTTATGACTACTACCGCGATATAGACTCACAACTTTGTCATCCAGGGATATCTGTGACATTTAAGACCCCATTACAAGAGAAAAGTGCAACTAAAAATCCACTAGGATTGATTTCTCTATCATCAAGTGGTCCTCCAAAACGAGTTTTGATTAAACAAACTCCGTCATCAATAGGCAAACCACAAAGAGTATTACAGCCTAGTAGTACTATTCGCAATACACCTAGTGCTGCTAGCAGTGCACATGTTGTCACTGAATTACCGGCAACACCCCAAAGAGTTTCTAAAGGCGTGTTGGAACCAACTATAGTTTCACAATTGGTTAATGCATCTCCTGTCACAGCTAATACAACAAAAAAATTGACAGCTTCGCCATCTAGTCGTAGACCTTCATTATCGAATGTACAGTCCCCAAATGCATATAAGACGTCACCATCATCAGCATTATCAAGTAATCGAATTTTATCTGCTAGTAAAAGTTCCACTGCTACTGTAACCCGTCAACATGTACTGAATAAAATCCCCGCATCAACTTTAACTATCCAATCTAGCACTGTGAGTAATCAGCCTATGAAATTGCAATCAAAGCAAGTTGCAGTTACCAGAGTTAGCGCTAGTGCAGGTGGTAATGGCAGCACCAGAAAACGAGGACTTGGAAGTCGTACAACAAGTACTAGCAAACAGCTTCCAATAAAATCATCGGGATCGACACAACCTAGTCAATATTCATCATCATCATCTAGTGTGTTAAGATCATCATCATCATCTCTACTAGCATTAGTCGCTCCACAGAGTGTATCAGCAGGCTCTAATCCTCCGGTCCAATCATATATCAAAAGAGGTACAGAGTCCCTGTCTTTACTAACAAATTCAAGTGATGCCGATGGCAGTTATGGTACTATGGGTGCTGAAATTAGACGATCATATTCATTTGGTAGTAACTTAAGTCCTGTATGTGCGTCAGAAGATGATGCCAAAGAGACTTCATCTATGGTAGATCCCGACTTATCTATTAATACCTTTACAAGCGACAATACAATATCAACGTATAATGATAATGATAACAGTAATAGATTCGATCGTGGTTTCTTTAGACAAATAACACAATCACCAGCATTATTTATGCCCAATGAGTCGTCTATTTCACCATCGGGTTCTGGTTATTTTTTCACTTCTCCTCGTTCAACATCATCATTTAATACAAATGTATTCTCGTATCAGTCAAGTGCTAATGGTTCCTTGAACAATTCGGAATTAAATAGAGGAATGATTTATTGTTCGACAGAAACAGAAAGAAGTGTTGTTAATGCTATAAGCAGATCAAATCCAAGTGAGGACAGTATTGGAATTGATACTCGTGACAATATGAATGGAGTTAATGCAAGTAATAATATTATTTATTTATCTGGTGAAGTATCAGAAATATCACATGGTTCATTGAGTAATAATAGTAGTCTAGCAATGAGCAAAATTGCAAAAAATTTACAAGGTGGTAAACGTAATGTTGTTTTGAGTGGAGGTAGTAAAGACAACGGTACTGCAAAACCTACTAAAAATTCGCCAGCATCATCAAATACTGGTTCTAATCATAATTCAACTGTTAAAAATACCGGATCTACTCGTAAAGTTGTTTCTGTTACCAGCGCCCCAAAGAATATTAAAACTAAATTATCGCCAAAACGTAAGTCAGCGCCTCTTAGCAAGTCATCAAGCATTAAGGCGGTGTCAAATCAAGCTTCAAGTGCTCTAGTTGATACTAGTAGTGGTAACAACAATAACATTAGTAGCAGTACCGTAGACAGCTCGCTATCGGTTACAGCCATAATAGATCAGTCTATTGGATCTGATCATTCTTTATCCATGCTTGCATCGGCCTTGAGTAATGCATACATATTAGATGATAATAATAGTGTCGAGAATAGACTCCAAGAGGTAAATGATACCATCAATCATTTACAAAATATCAACGGCAGTATTGATACCACTAGTAACAGTTCATTCTCCTTCTGTAACGAAGTTATGTTCACAAATCAGTCGATGAACGCATCACTAGGAAGCTGTGGTAGCTCTAATAGTAACAGAGATAGAGACATGTGCGAAAATAGTGATCCTGTTGCAAGACAACTAGAGCTTGGTTTGGGATTACCCCAAGATATGTATGCATCAAAGAATTTATTTGTACCATTAACGATGTTGTAATTTTTTTAATATATTTTAGATTGTTACATAAATAAACTATTTTAAAAATCATCATGAGAAAGCATTTTACCATTTGGCGGCGGAGGAATTAGCGAACTACTATTAATTATCTCGTAACTTAATGCCTTAGTAGATGTGTCATAAGTGTTAATATAAATCGATATATTTGTATGACCGCGTTCAATAAGAAGTGACCTGCCTTGACCAAATGGTGCATGAGCAATACCATACTGATCACAAAATACCATTATAACAGGTTCTACAGTGTACTGTGCTTGATCATTGCACTCCGAACAAATTTTTAAACTATCTAGTACTGTTACCAATTGTGTAATAGGATCAAGTGAGCAACTATACTCTAATGCTTTAATTTGGGCAGCACTTTTAACGGTGCCATCCTTAAATA
>JACCDO010398971.1_pt1 | contig 13449 bp, 16 predicted proteins | sample 7446101 | NCBI WGS metagenome assembly JACCDO01 (sample SAMN15323440, study PRJNA562643) | freshwater metagenome | isolation source: river surface water | place: USA:Blue River Watershed | collected 2017-08-16
CTGCGGCTTCTACCTCTGCACCTGCGGCTTCTACCTCTGCACCTGCGGCTTCTACCTCTGCACCTGCGGCTTCTACCTCTGCACCTGCTGCGCCTCCTGCACCTGCTGCTGCCTCTGCCGCAGGTCCCCAGAAATGCAGACCAATCTCTTCATCAGAAAGTTTGGCCCAGTTGATACTGCATGCAGGTGCTGATAGATAAATGCTCGACATGGTAATGGCTTGAATATGGCTTGAATAGAGAATAATCACTGCACTTTAGCAGACGCTACAACTAATTCAATTTTTCTCTCGGTGCTCCAGTGTGCTGCGCTTCCGTGTGATTGTCCGCCCAGCCCCCGTCTTCTTCCACACATAGGTGAACTCGTGTCGCTCCTTCTCCACTCCTAATTGCCGTCCCTGCGCAGCATTCGTCGGATGACGATTGCTCACAGGCAACACAATACGTTTCCAAACCGGCGGCAGCGCCTTCCTAACTGCCATATACATCTCGTGCGGCATATTGAGCGCCATATGACCACCTCGCTTCAGGCCTGCCCACGCTTTGTCCACAACCGGCTTGAAAAACTTCTCCAAAAATGCATCATCGCTTTCATAACGCGGCATTTTCTCATATCCTTCAATCATGAAATACGGCGGCGATGTAAATATAAGGTCATACTCGAGCTGACTAAAATCGGCCTTCTCAGATGGCATAAATGTCATCCTAACTGTCGCGTCGGGGTCGTATGTTTTCACTATATTTTTATATGCAGTCTCCAAGTTCGTATTTGCATCGAACCCATAATAGGGGATGCCGAGTGCCATTGCAGCGAGGCATCGCCCGCCCCATCCTGCAGAGAAGTCGAGGATTCCTACACGCGGCTTCAAGGTGCAGTAGACCCGCAGTGCTTCCGTTGGCCGGAACTGATTAATAGACCCGTAATAGAGCTGGAAGACTGCATATTGATGGCGCAACAGTTCATCGGCATCTGCAAAAATTGCATCAGGGTTCGGCCGAATTTGGCGGACCTTCTCATTTAGATAGGTGACGCGGGCAGGGTTGCGCATTGCATCGACAAAGGAGAATCCGTGCTTTGTTTTCGCTTTTAGGCGATGGCCGAGGACGAAATAATCGAGCGCCTTCAGCCCAGCCCGTGCGAATGGCTTCGTCTTCCTACATGCAATATCTTTCAACTCCTCATAGGAGGCGCGGGCCTCCTCTTTGGTAATTTGCCTCAGGCGAGCAGCTAGCTCCATATTACTTTTAGGGGAGATTTAAAGCCAGCCGCCAGTCCATCCTAACTGCATATAAAGAACCTGCGCAATGACCAATTAGAAAAATGCCTGTAACTACTCGCTCTTCCTCCTCTTCTGCATCCGTGTCTGCACAGACACTTCATCATTACTCCCTGCGTCGCAACCGCCCTGCCCCTGGTCACTATACCGAGGAGGTTGATGAAGAGATTGTAGATGCTGCGCGCACTCTTCTATCTCTCCGTAACAGCAGCGCGGCCGCAGCCCCGGTCCATCAGCCTCGCCGCTCTGCACGCCTTGCTGCAGAGCGCTCCTAGATTTCTTTGTTATAGACTAAATATTTGCTTAAACTATTCGAGCATCCTCAATTAGATGGGTGAAAATCCCGATGTTTGCAGATTCTGTTTAGATGAAAATACATCTGAACAAAATCCGTTCATTAGTCCATGTAATTGCAAAGGGTCCATTGAACATGTTCATATAAAATGCTTATTTAAATGGATGTATGATAGCGGCGGCAGCAACAGCAGTCGTGGAACCTGCGGCATCTGCAAACATGCATATGTGTATACAATCCCCAATTTTGAGGAGGCTGCAACACCATTTAGCCCATTCTTATATGCAATTACTGCCACACCTTGCGCTGGAATTGCAACACTCTTCTTCGGCCCTCTAATCGAACTTGTCAGCGCTGCCGCACTTGTCCAGCTCATACAAGGTAGCGTCCTAGCATATACCGCCCTCCTAACTGCCCACTCCTGCAAAAACCGAGCGCTATATATTTATTATTATTTTAAACACTGGAGCATTCATGTCCTCTCCCTAATTGCAACCTTCACAGTCATTAATCGATGTGCTGATGATGGAATGATCTGTGTTTATTATTTCCTTAATTGCTGCATATTTTATACACATCGGCATATTGATGCAACAATACGTGCGCGCATTAATAGGCGTATATTGAGGCATTTAATTGCACCATCAATTTAAATTATAATCGCTTTTATGGGTCTGGAATTTTATAAGGACGGTCTGCTGCTGCACCTGCGTCTGCGACTGCTGCACCTGCGGCAGCAGCGCCTGCCGCCCTGCAAGAATGTCTGCGAGTTTCTGCCTGCTCAGCATCTGCAGTTCTGCAGCTGCGGCACCTGTCTCATAGATGAAAATTTGCCTCGGATATGCTGCCGACATGTGTTTGGTAATCCTACTAGTAAAAATAGGCTAATTATTAAATGAGTGTTCATGGCCCTGCAGTTAGGGTGCCGGTCGATGCGAGTGGCAACCCGACAGGTCCGCCGCAGGAGTCTCCAGGCTTTATTCGCATAACAATCCCTGCACCGAAGCCCGAGGATGATGATACATATATAGTGGGCTCGCCTGCAAATTCGGAGTCTGCATCGACTATTAATGAGTTTCTTGAGCAGGCAGCTACAGAGGAGGCAATTAGGAGGGCAGATGCTGCTTCTGTCGCTGCACGTCAGCGCTATAAATCGAGGCAGGGGAGTGAGGGGACTGCAGATGGTAGTTCGAAGAAAGGCAGTGCAGGCGCCAATTCGGAGCAGATGATAAAATCGGCAGACTCCGCCAAGATGGGAAACACAGATGCAGACTCCGCCGCAGCAGTAGCCCAGACGCAGAGCCAGCAGCAAGCAGATGCAGACTCCGCGGCCGCCTCCTCCATCAACGCAGACGCAGATGTCTCCCTAATTGTTGACCTTGCACAATTCCCCGAATTTTCCTCCACTATCACCAACACTTTCTGGGGACAAATGACGCAGAACTCCACAACACTCGACATCATTGCCGTCTATCTCAAAGGCCAAAAAATACTCTATATTGACTCGAAGACGCACTCTGAAAATATCCTTAATATTTTAATGATGCCTACAATTTTGCTGTCTGCTATATCAACTGTTTTAAGTGTCGCATTGCAGAATTCAGCATTTGGCGCGATTCTTGTTGCATGTATAACAGGTGGTTCAACATTTATATTATCAATTATATCATTTTTAAAGCTCGATGCAAAGGCCCAGGCACATAAAACGAGTGCCTATCAGTTTGATAAACTGCAAACAATGTGCGAGTTCTTTTCTGGGAAGGTCCTGTTAATTAAGGACAAGGATAGCGAAATCCATACAAAGGTCCAAAAGTTTGTAAATGAGGTTGAAAAGAAGGTCGAAGAAATTAAAGATACAAATCAATATATCATACCAGAGGCGATTCGTTTCCGTTATCCTATTATATATTCGACAAATGTGTTTTCACAAATTAAGAAGATGAAGACGCAAGATAAGGCAATGAAAAACAGACTCTATTTTATTGTGAAGGAGCTTGATGCACTGCCGGCGACTGATGCACGTCGCAATGATTTATTAACACAGCGTAATAAATTATTGCAAAAAATTGTCGAGCATCATAATAATTTGTTCCTTGTTGACCAGAGTTTCAATAAGGAGATTAATAAATATGGTGAAGCACAGCGCAAGAAATGCTGCTACAACTTCTGGAATTGGTTCAAAATATGAGGGCGCCCTCCCTTAGAGTAGCTTCATTAGCGCAGCTTTAGAGTAACTTCATTAAAGCAATCTCCTTATTTTGCGTGGCCAATATCTGCTCCGCTAATTGCTTGATTCGCTTATTTTGCGACCTCTCCATACGAGCCTGGCTCGTTAGCACAGCCATACTATGATGTGGTATCATATCATGCAGCCACTCCCTATCTGATACGAGGAACTGTGTGCGATATGCTGCAACTGCGGCAATTAGGCCGACGATGGAGAGAAGCCAGAGCGCCGCAGGCATAGGATGCATTGTTCCTTCCAATATCACCATTGCAAACCCCATAAATGCCGCCATATATGCATGATTGAGTGATAGCCTATAATCAGAAAGGCGATTAATCATCAGGGGTGTCATTAAAAGACTGATAAGAAACATTGATATAAACATTGTTATATGTGGGCCTATATCATGAGTCATTTAGTAGGGGCGCAGAAAAAATATGCAAACTTTGCAAGGGCTCTCCTAATTGTATTTATGCGGCTGTTCTAATTGTTTTTACGCCTTTGCAGCTGCTGCGGGCTTTCGTGCAATAGTTTTCTTAGGGGCGGCTGCGGCTGCTGGCTTCGCTTCCTCTACAGTTAGGGAGGCCATGGAGGTTGCAAGCTCATCAACAGCTGCGACGGCCGCAGCCTTCTTCGCGGGTGCCTTCTTCTTAGCGGGGGTCGGCCCCCGCACGGCCGGCTCCGCACTATCTCCTGTAGGAGTCCCCTCAGCTGCAGCAGGTGCCTCCTCTGCAGCTGCCGCAGCCTTCTTAGCGGGTGCCTTCTTCTTCGGCTTCTCCTCGCTAACTGCCTCCTCTACTGCCACAGGTGCCTCCTCTGCGGCTGCCTTCGCCGTAGCCTTCTTCGCAGGTGCCTTCTTAGCGGGTTTCACTTCAACCTCAGTAGTGCATGCATCTGCCATACAGGGCACATCTGCGGCTGCGGCCGCCACAACCGACTCCTCGACCCCTGCAGCCTCTGCAACTGCACTAACAATCTTCGTCTTCGCCTTTGGTGCCGCCTTCGCCTTCTTCGGCGCCTTCACCTCCTCCTGCAGCGTCTCCGTAGGAACCTCAGCGGCCGTCTTGCGGCTCAGCGGAGGCTTACTAGCCTCCGTAACTGCATCTGCATCCTCCTGCTCAAAGTAGGTTAGGCTCTTCACCAGCGGATGCGTCTGTGCCTCATTCCAACGCTCATCCATCTTAATGGTAGATACAAGGTCATCAACGGAATGGCCATACTTGTCTGAAATGATGCTCAGGAAGAGCAGGAACATGTCTGCAGTGTGGCAGTTAATCGCATGGACAGCCGCGGAAAGACCCGCGGAGGGATGCTTCTCCATGAACTCGCGGGCAAAGGGGCTATAATCTGCACTATTTCCTGCAAGGTTGCTCACGACCTTCATCTTCTTGGTAGCGGTTGCGGTGGCTGCGGAACTGGACATTTTGACTGGGGTGGGCTTGTAGAGAGAACTCTGCACACTCCTAACTGCAGTGCCGCCGTCAATTTTCTCGACTGCTTGGGCGTCGCCAAAATATTCCCGTTCTTTTTATATAGCTGCAGTTAGGTGGCGACACTATATCCAGGATGCCCCTTTTTGGTGAATAGTTGGTGGACGGAGAGGCCGCCGACCCCGAAGAGGCCAAGCGTTGTTGCCACTTCGACCCATGGCTTGCGTCCCTCTTTGATGTGCATTCGTGCCGCCGACCAGCTAACTGCAACAAGCACGGCGACCAAGAAGAGGTCCGCAAGTGCAACAAGTTTATCTATATTATTTATTATGAGGGCTGCAATGATAGCCCCACCAACTCCTAATAGAATTTTCCAAGGTGCCGCCGCGGCATTCAGCTCTCGCCAACCTTCTGCGGCAGTTCCTTTTAAATTGCTGTAAATATAGCGACTAGTGCTAATATAAATGACGAGGCCACCAATTAGGACGAAGGCTGCGGCGAACCATTTGACGACTTCCGCTTCGGCGTCGCCCCAGATTCCCTTGGCAATTGCACCAAATGTATTGTCGAAATTACGCGCACCCCTAAGTGGCACAAATAGGACAAATGCGAAACAAATCCCTAATAGCAATAAGGCAGATAAGGCATTCGACCCATAAAAGGAGCGCGCTACATTTGCTTCGTCGACCGTTTCCTCCGTAAATTTAATGAGCACATCGAATCCTGCCAATATAAAAAAGAAATAAAGGAATGCGCGAGTAGGGTCAAAGGAGCTTGCAAGGGAGATGTTGACGTTTTGTAAGTGTTGACTGCCGTTGAAATAGGAGTAGACTGCAATTAGGCTGAGCATGCCGAACAGACCGATACAGAGGGCTCCAATGGAATCGACGATTGTTTTGTTGAGTTCAATCCCATAGAGTCCAATTATGATGAGAACAATTGCTAATTGGATTGCGAGCATTACTTGGAACATGAAGCTGGCCTCTGGGAAGAAGAGGCGGGTAATGAAAATGAGTCCAATTGCGACAGATACAATGTTGCAGGCAATGATGGAGGTTGTGGTGAGTGCGCGACCGGTCTTGCCAATTTCCTGTTCAACAAGGCGGGCCTCTGCGTCATTTGTTTTGAAGTGCGCAGCGGCGTCCGCGTATGTTTTACTACTTCCTAAAAGTAGTGCAAGGGACCCTGCAATATGAAGAGGGAACTGGTTGTTGCTCGCTGCGACAGCGTGGCCGACCAGATTTGTGGAGCCAGTTCCTAGAATTGATGTGACGCCGAAAAAAATTAGGTCAGTTAGGCCGAGTGTTTTATATAGAGCATGCTGCCCTGGTTTTATTGGCTCTGCTGCTGCCGCTGTCGCTGCCGCTGTCGCTGCCGCTGCTTCCATATCTCTAATTGGCAGTTAGAGATGCAAAGTAGGAAGTTACCCCAATATTTGCAGTTAGGGAGGCAATCTCAGCACTGGTAAACCAGCCAGCCTCTTCGATTTCATCCGTATCACGTGGGACAGGTGTCGGCTCGACTGGCATCCAGAAGAGGTAGTATGTGCCACCTTTTAGGGGGACGCATCGGATAGGTGCAGGAAGAATTTGGAATCCAGTTTCTTCCTTCACTTCACGGCAGACACATTCGAGGGCAGTCTCTCCCTGTTCAATATGGCCCTTCGGAAACGACCATTTTCCTGAGCGGCGACCTTTTACAAGGAGGAATCGGTTATTAATGCTCTGCAAAATGCCTCCATATACATTCTCTTTCCTGAGTGCAGGCGGCACCTGATGCTGAGAAGAGAATGCCGTGGGGAATGAGGGGAATTGTAGGGCACTCGCTTTCATTTTTATATTTTGTGTGTGCCTAGTTTTGGTAGTTAGTCGAGAATCAACTTTTGACAGCACCGAGCAAAATTGATGGCACACTTGTTGGCAATCAGGAAGCACAATGTCCACGCCTAAACATCATCTCTCTGGTGCCGACCGTCATTCCTGGTTTCAGGAGCAGACCGAAAGTCTGGTCCTTCACGCTGCCCTAACTGACCCTGCTGCACGAGAGCTTTATGGAGAGCTCGCACGCGGCTACGCGGGTGATAGCGGATTTGACCTATATATCCCCGCCGACATCACAGTGGCTCCAGGAGAGACTGCCACCATTGACCACAAACTTGTCTGTGAGCCGAAATTCCTTGGCGGTTATTATCTCTACCCCCGTTCCTCAATTAGTAAGACTCCTCTTCGACTCGCCAATTCTGTTGGCATTATTGATAATGGTTATAGGGGGTCGATTATGGCGAAGGTAGACAATCGTGGAACAGAGCCATACACTGTCAAGCGCGGTGAACGCCTCTTCCAACTCTGCCACCCGAGTCTACTACCCCTAACTGTCCATCTCGTCGAGCACGTGAATATGGAAACGGAGAGGGGTGCCGGCGGGTTCGGGAGCACTACGAAGTAGTGCAGCCCTAGGAGTGCCAGCGACTTCGGGAGCACTACGAAGTAGTGCAGCCCTAGGAGTGCCAGCGACTTCGGGAGCACTACAAAGTAGTGCGAGCTGCGACCGCCAGGGAGCTCGACTCTACGTCTAAGTAGAGCCCTAAGAGCGCCGCAGCCCTACATCAAAATTATCAGCATATGTTAATAATTCATATATACAATAAATAAGCGCCTGTTTATCGTAGCGCGCACAATCCTCTAATTGCCGCAACTCAATGCGCAAAACATCTATTATTTTTAACGCACCATTCATCCATTCCAGTGATTTATACCGCTGTGTAACTGTTCGGAGGCTATTACAAATCCCGACAAGTTTATCAAAAACATCGGCAATTGCTAATACATTTAATGGCTCAGTCTTAAAAACGCTCCAATCATTTTTGAGTGTATCATGAAGCGTTGATAATAAAAAGGTGGCGCCTTCAATCTCTGCAACATTCATAGATTGCACAGCCGAACGGACTGCTTTTAGGAGATTGTTCATCTGCCCACCCATCTCCTAATTGTCGCGAATTTCTGCCCGCAAACAGCACAGCGTTGGCAGGAAATTTTTCTTAAGTGATTTACAACTCTCTTTTAGGCGATATATATAATATGAGCAATATTCATTTAGTAGCCCTTTGAAAGTGCTGCTAAATGCATTTGGTTTTCTGCGACTTTTCTGCAGGGATTTCTGTGGTTTTGCAGCAGCAGCGGCAGCAGCGGCAGCGGCAGCGGCGGCAGCGGCAGCAGCTGCTTTCCTCTCTTGCACAGCCGCCTTATATGCAGCAACCTCTTCACGCACTCCCTTATATTTATTAACTGGATACATTGCTTCTAATATAAATTTAGGGGCAGGCGCAGCGGCAGGCGCAGGCACTATTCTTGGCATGATGACAACAGCCCCTAACTGCCGCATTTCTAATTCAATTTTTACCCATGCTTTTACACGGGACGCCAACATAGACGCCAGGTTCTTCGATATTTTGGATTGCAACTGCACCGCTACCAATTGTAATATTATCGCGCATAGATACGGAGGGATTGATTGTGGAGTTGGTTCCAACAAGACAGAAGTCGCCAATCTTCACAAACCCGCCAAGTGACGCATTTGGAGCAATATGATTGAAATTACCAATTGTATTGTCATGCGTAATTGTGCAACCGTCATTTAGGATATTAAAATCACCAATGACAGCATCGGCTGCAATCTTTGTTGTCAGACCAATGTAATTACCCGTGCCAATCTGCGCCGATGGGGAGATGATTGAATGGCGGCTTATACAGTTTGTCCATGTTAGGCCAGGGAATTTCTCAACAATTGCCTTGCGATTTGTGTTATTTCCGCATGCACAGAAAAAAAGTGCCTGTGGTTTTGCGAGCCTCGACAGGTCCTCTATTTTTCCAAGAATCTCTGTCCCCCTGTAAAAGGGTCCTGGCGGTCTATTGTCGTCAAATAGCCCGAGAACCGGTATATGATTATCAAGGAAAATATCAATACATTGTTTGGAGTGCCCGCCACTGAAAAGAATGTATACACCGTTCATTTATTCTAAAATATGTGCCGAAAATTTAGGCTGTGTTGCTACCATGTATAATTGTAAAACCGTTCCATATATCTGCACTCATATTATATCCATTTGCCGAATATGGAATATAAATATATTTGCGACCAGCTGCCACCGATGTGTCAAGATGCGCAGCAAGGCATGCAAAAACACTATCCACTAAATGCATCTCCTTCGCGGCTTCCATAATTTTACTATATAACACAATGGGAAGATTGAGCAGCGACTCCGCCAATTCATAAAAGCGATGTCCAGGCTGATAATGTGATGTGCATGGGTCACAATAGAATGTATTTTCATCGAGCGGCTGCGTATATTGAATCTCCCTATTTGATGCCTTCCTATGTGTAAATACAATATTTGGTGTCTCCTTCAGAATCCTCTCTAAATGATGGCGTTGCTCTATATATTCGGGGATATAGGAATAGAGTTTATAATAAGTTGTGGGTAGGCCAAAATCTTTGTAGAAATTGAGCGGCATATCAGTTAGGGGATGTGGATTGGTTGCATAAAATCCACCAAAAATTGGCTCTGCATTATGTGCTTTTGCAAGGTCACATAAAATGTTATGCGGATAGCATGTATCATAATTGTTAGGGTGGACGCATTTTGCATCAATATATTCAATTGTAGGGTCATTTCCAATAAGGGCTGAAATATTTGCACAATATTGGTATTTTACCACAAGATATAGTTTATCATATACAAGAGAATAATAACGAATTGCACTTAGGATGTTAACAACATCGCCGAGTCCCATGTGAGAAATAATCATTCCCTGTTTCTGCGCATATCCCTTCTGCTCCCTAATTGCCGAGTTCACAAGTGTATTAATTTTATTTTTAATACGGAAGCGCATGTCATTATCGTCAAGAATCTTCCTACATAGGTCCGCATATGCCTCTGGCGTAAATGACTGCTGCTGCGGCCCGCGCAACACATCCTGATTGTCCCAAATTGTCTCATTTACATGCACAAGAAGTTTATAATAAAATTTATGGGCGAGAATGTGCTGCTCTAGCTCTTTATATAGGAGGTCATATTCATGTTGCACATTTGCGCGGCGTCCATCAGAAATGCGGCGTAGTTTAATATCAAGAATAGAGAGCTTATCAAGGGCTTCCCCAATTGACACAGGGAGAGTTATACTACTCATTCTATCTATTAATAGATACAATGAATATGTTTAAATTTGCGGGTAGCGCATTTAAATTCAGCTCGCAACAGTTAGGTAGATGATTCCAATTTACACTCCATTTGAATGCAAGTATGAGCGGGCTCATGAAGCAATTGATTCGGGCTGGATAAGCTCTCAAGGAAAGTATATTAAGGAAGCAGAAGAGGTAGTCCGGAGTTATTTCAATTATGATAATTTTATTCTTATGAATAATGGAACAACTGCAACACATTGCTTATTTTTAGCATTGCGGCATTTTCATCCTGAGGTGACAACCATTTATGTGCCAAATAATGTATATGTTGCTGTTTGGAATTGTGTGCTTATGGAGTATCCTGAGGCCGCAATGAAGGTGCTGCCAGTTACGGAGGACTTATGTATACCGACGACACCAGAGTTCCTGGCAACGCTGGCGCCCAACTCTGCGATTGTCATTGTGCATAATGTTGGGCGCATTGTCGATGTTGCTGCAATCAAGGCTGCGCGCCCTGACATCATCCTAATTGAAGACATGTGCGAGGGACTTTTTGGCCGTTATAAATGTGGCGCCTATATTGGTGCACATAAGGATGTGTTTTGCTCGTCGATTTCATTCTTTGCAAATAAGAATGTGACGTGCGGGGAGGGCGGAGGATTTGCGACGCAGAATGGGGAGGTTGCTGCATATATTCGCCGTGTGATTAATCAGGGGAATACTGCGCGGCGCTACATTCATGATGTGCATGCGTATAATTATAGGCCGACAAATGTGCAGGCTGCGTTACTGCTGGACCAGTTTGAGCACGCGAATGAAATCTGCGAGCGGAAGTCTGCGATTTTCAGCAGATACGCTGCCAACTTGGCGGGCTGCCCTCGCATCTCTGTGCCTGACTCTGCTGCAGGTGCCAAGTCTGCGAATTGGATGTTTATTCTGCAGATTGCGGGGTGCCCTGGATTTGATGCAGTTGCAGAGTATTGTCGTGCGGCAGGTGTCGATGTGCGCCCTTTCTTTCACCCAATTCATGCACATGCCCATTTAGCGGCCTTTGAGCAAAAAGGAGATGCAGTCTCTGAGCGTCTCACGCGCGAATGTGTCATCCTACCGTCCTATCCTGGCCTAACTGACGACCAGGTTGACTACATTTCCTCCGTAATCTGCAAATTTGTTGGCGGCCTTTGAGCGACCCGCCGACCCGCCTTATAAATATATAAACAATTAAAAACTTTTTATATATTTATGGCACTGCTGCAGCGGCACTGGGCAACTCCTAATTGTTTACAAGCGCTGATGAGGCGCTCTAGGCGGCTTTTGCTGCCTACAAGCGCTGATGAGGCGCTCTAGGCGGCTTTTGCTGCCTACAAGCGCTGATGAGGCGCTCTAGGCGGCTTTTGCTGCCTACAGCCGGTGGATGAATCGCTCAACATCTTCAGGAATATTGTGGCCCTTTTGGTCGCCGAGGTAATTGTTATAGAGCATGACAGGGGATGCAATACGGTCAATCCATTTCAGATGGTATTTATGGAGATTTTGCAGATAGTCGAGGGAGATACTGCCTTCACCTTGGCGGGCACGGATGCCAATACGCTCGAGGCTCACCTCGGGGCTCGTGTTGACGTAGATGATTGCATCTACATTGCAGGTATCCTGGAGCATACGATACCACTTCTTGTAGAGGTCCCATTCAAGTGCGTCAATTGCCCCTTCATCGCGGAGCATTTGCGCAAATACGTTGAGGTCAGTTTCAAGACAGCGTTCGGTCACAAAGATATTGTTCTTCTCCAGCTCAGGGTTGTGCACACACTCGCGCTGCCATTGGTCGATGGCGTGGCGAATGTTGAGGTAGCGGGAGAGGACAGCGCAGTTCTGGAAGGTGTATGACCAGCGCGGCCGGTCTTTATAGAACACTTCTAGGAGCGACTCGCCGGCCTCATTCTTGAGCGAAGTCCAGGTCTCGAGCGGCTCGTCGATGAAGTGCCATGTCGGGTATTTTTCACGCAGTTGGTTGAGGAGATAGGACTTGCCGCTACCAATGAGTCCATCAATGCTGATAAGAATAGGCTTGGGGGCGCCGCAGCTGCTCATATTTGTTGGCATCATAGTGTTGCCGGTGGACCTGCCGCGGAGAGGGTATCAATTTTCTCAGTAGGTTAAACCTACTGAGAAAATTATAGAGGATTCTATCAGATTTTCTCAGTGCCGACACTAGCATAAACATAAATGAATAAAAAGATTGTAGTATAATAGTGTATGTTTCTAACGCGCCAATTAATACGTGAATATTTTGCAAATATAATAGACTCCTTTTCAACACAAGAGTTTGCAGGAGGCGGTCGAACACCCCGCCCGTCCACTATTTTACATGATTTTAGCCAAAAAGGTTGGAAACAATCATATATTAAAAGACATCTACATAATTTTCGCCAAGAACATTTAGGGGACATAACAAATGAGGCAGCAATTGATGGAATTGCCAATGCATGGATAGCAACTATAAATCCGAACCAGCCAATTCAAGATGCACTCATGCAAATTGGTGTCAAATCCCTAAAAGCAGCTGAAGTTGCATATGCGCTTGAGCCCCTGCAAGATACCTGTTATACAAATGAGCAGTTACTGGAAATTGCTATTCATTATTTAAATGGTAAATTTGCACCTGTTGGTAAACCAGATATACCATATCTTATAAATCATATAACAATTGATGAATGGTTTCCATATAAATATCTGAAATTATTGAATACATCCCATAATTGTGCACTTGAATCTGTCACATCATTACATGCAGCAATTAGGACAGGGCTTCCATTAAATCAGGATACACATATGTATTATTATCATTTAACTGCATGGCGGCATACAAAATCAATTATACGAGGTATATCGCATTCAGTAGGAATGGAATGTCTGGATTTTGGACTTTCTCCTGGTTTCTATATTGGCGATACACTTATAAATGCCCTTGAGTGGGGTATGAAACGTGGTCGTCAATATAAAAATGAGCTTGCAATATTTATATTTATTGTTCCAAAACAAC
>JACCDO011264219.1_pt1 | contig 13449 bp, 11 predicted proteins | sample 7446101 | NCBI WGS metagenome assembly JACCDO01 (sample SAMN15323440, study PRJNA562643) | freshwater metagenome | isolation source: river surface water | place: USA:Blue River Watershed | collected 2017-08-16
CTCTTTCTCAATTACTTGAGATTGGATTTACTTTAATTGAATTAAAAGCCGCTGGGTATACAATTAATGATTTAGACGATTTTTTTACTCTTTCTCAATTACGCGATGGTGGTTTTACGGTTGCTCAATTTATTGCTGCTGGGTATAGTAGTGTTTCTCAATTACTTGATGCAGCATTTACTGCTACTGAATTAAAAGCCGCTGGGTATACAATTAATGATTTAGACGATTTTTTTACTCTTTCTCAATTACGCGACGGTGGTTTTACGGTTGCTCAATTTATTGCTGCTGGGTATAGTAGTCTTTCTCAATTACGCGATATTGGATTTACTTTAACCGAATTAGCATCTCAAACAAATGAAACTGTGAGCGTAAATTTTTATTACCTAGATACATATGGAGATGGATGGAATGGTGCTATTATTACTATCAAAGAAACATCTACAAATGAAACTGTTATTACTCTAACCGGTCCGACAATTACAAATATTAGCAATGCAAGTAAACAATGGTTTTATACCACCGGAAATTTAAAAACATATACAAATTATACCTTAAATAAAATAAACGGTAGTTATTCATATGAGGTATATTATGCAATAACACTTGCGTCACAAACACAATATGTGAATACTACTAGCACTATTGGTACTTCTAATTCTACCACTATTGGAAGTCCAATCGTATTATCACAACAACAATTATCAACATCCACAATTAGTTCTTTTACTACAACTGGTCTTGGATACACAGTCGCATCATCATTAACGAATTTAGGATATAGTGTTTCTGAATTATATGATGCCGGATATAGTGCTTCTGAATTATATGATGCCGGATATACTGCTTCTGAATTATATGATGCCGGATATAGTGCTTCTGAATTATATGATGCCGGATATACAATAAGTGATTTAGACGATTATTTTACTCTAGTTCAATTACGTGATATTGGTTTTACGGTTGCTCAATTTATTGCTGCTGGATATAGTAGTGTTTCTCAATTACATGATGCAGGATTTACTTTAACTGAATTGTCATCTCAAACAAATGAAACTGTGAGCGTAAATTTTTATTACCTGGATACATCTGGAGATGGATGGAATGGTGCTATTATTACTATCAAAGAAACATCTACAAATGAAACTGTTATCACCCTAACCGGTCCGACAATTACAAATGCTAGCAATGCAAGTAAACAATGGTATTATACCACTGGAAATTTAAAAACATATACGAATTATACCCTAAATAAAACAAACGGTAGTTCTCCAGCGGAGGTATATTATGCAATAACACTTGCGTCAGAAACTCAATATTATGGGGGTACTTCTGCAATATCTAGCGAAAATAATGTTATATTATCTCAACAACAATTATCAACATCCACAATTAGTTCTTTCACTACAACTGATCTTGGATACACAGTCGCGTCATTATTAACGAATTTCGGGTATACTGTTTCTGAATTATATGATGCCGGATATAGCTATACTGAACTTTCTGCAGCAGGTTATACTATTATAGACTCATCACAAACGACATCTATTTCAAGTGGAACCATCGCAACATTACTAGGTTCGGGTAACATCAATATAACCGGCGATGTGACCATCGAGAATGCGTCTAATTTCACAGGAATATTAACAGTTTCAACTGGAGTGACGGCGACTATCTCAAGTGGAACCATCACAAGATTGTCAGGTTCGGGTACCATCAATATAACCGGCGACGTAACCATCCCCGACGCATCCGCAATTACTGGTACTTTACAAATAACAAGCGGAAGTGCTACTGTAACTACTCTCTCGAGTACATCTTCGATTGTACTTGCCTCATCCACTTCAGCCGTGATTGCACTTCCAACAGGTACTGTTGCTAATAATATTACCGTGACTGGCTCAGGTACAAATATTGTTTCAAACAATGACCCTCAAGGTACCCTAATTCTTTCAGGAATACTCACCAAAAACGGTACGAAGCTTACTTTTGATGGCGAAATCAATGTAACGGGTACCATTGTAGGAGCATCCACTCGTTCCGATATAATAGTTACTGACAACAGTGTCGTTACATTTACAAATGAAAACACATACAATGGCCCGACGACTATAAATTCAGGAGCATCATTAACCCTTTCCGGAGGAAGCACGATTCCAAACAGTGATGTCACCGTGAATGGTACATTGATCATACAAAATAGTTCTATGCCAACTAACGCCAACGTCAAAACAGTCACCTTAGAAACTGGCGGATCTCTTGACCTGACCGCTGGATACTTAAAAACGTCTGGATTTACTACTGCAGGTGCATCATCGATAAGTATGACTGCTGCCACCAGAGTGGCCATTGATGGAAATCTAACTCTAAATGGCTCTCTAACCATCAATCTAATTGGCACAGTAAGTAGTGGTACATACGATATAATTAGTTATACGGGTTCACTATTAGGTAGTGGTACGATTAACTTACATTATACAGGAACTACTTCAAATGTTTCTGTAAGTGGTCAAATTGTGAATTCTGTTTACCGTGTAACTGTTATACCATCCATACCGAATGTACCTACAATCACCACTACATTTACCAATAATATCACCAATACAACCACACCAACAATCGCAATATCACCTGTATATCAATCTACTAGTATAATAGTGACATTTTATGATAACGACATTAGTATTGGTAATCAGGCAATATCCCAGGAGAACATTACCGGTATAAATATACAGTTTACTCCAACCGCTCTAGCCGAAGGCTCTCATACTATCACAGCCACTGCAAAATATTCAGGAGGGGCTGAATCTGCGAAATCGTCTCCCCTTACATTTACTGTCGACACGATTTCCCCTGCAAATCCGGCGATTATGGAAACCACACGAAAAACCATTTCAGGTAGGGCGGAAGCTAATTCCACCATTGTCGCTACCAATATTCGCACAAACGCGGTTCAGACATTCACCGCTACTGCAGATGGTAAATGGTCATTCACAAAACCCGATACCGATGCCTACAAATTTCAAGCGCGAGATATGGCCACCAATATTTCTTCTGGAAATACGTTCAGTGCGAATTTTTATTTCAAGTATCCTAAAAAATCGTACCAGTTTTTTGTCGAAGATAGTATTGTCAATATTTTACCCCATGTCAATGGTCGGTATGGAAATGATAAAACCATGATATTCCGCATTAGTCCTGCTCTACCTGCTGGATTATCTTTAGGAAAATTCACTGGAAAAATAAGCGGCATTCCTACCGAATCTTCGCCCGCAACCGAATATACCATTTTTTCAAGTAGTTCAGTGTATAAATCATTCCGAACGGCGATTACCATAAGTGTAGATCAAATTGCGAATGTGTAACCGGTGCAGATGGTTTAGCCAAACGTATTGCAGGTAGAACTATACTAATGAAATCAATATGCATATTATACCATCTGATTTACATTCTTCAATTCTCTAAATACTACCTAAATATTCCACGATGCGAGACAAGGAATAATACGATAGACCGAACGCTGCGCTTTTCAAAAAGAGCCCATTGAAATTGAAATTGCCATCTGCATTGTAAATCGACAAGAACGAGAATCGTTTGTACAATAGGGTATTGACTGCGGGCATTTGAAAAATGAAAAACAAAATGGCGACGAAAATAGGGATTTGAAATTCAGTCAACAGCGTGTCCATCATGCGCTCCTTGTGTTTTTTCTCTTTGTGATTGCGTATTTCGACGTCTTCTGTATCCTCATAATCGCGAATATAATCGCCCGTGAGTTTTTGCGGCGGAGGAGGAATGTAATTGGGTTGAATGGCTTCGTCTTGCATATACATATCGGTTTCGCGCGGAATATCGCGAGATGGCAGACGATATTGCGGGGTGGCGTCTTGTTGTTGCTGCATATATGGAGACTGGGTTTGTTGCGGAAGAGGCATCATTTGCGGTTGTTGTGGATTGCCATAGGGATTCGGATGTACATTCATCTGGGAATATACCAGATTGTGTTCTTCGGGTGGTTGCCGAGTATTGATGGAGGGTATGCCACCAGTCATGGAACCTTGCCCTTGCATTTGTTGGAAACCTTGTGTAAATCCTTGAGCAGGTGGGTGAATGGACATGGTAATATTTTCGGGTAAATCCGCAATACGGGTGGTGGATGCCATGAGAAAACTATACAATATATGGCGGCTAAAGATTGTATAGTTTAACGAATCCTAAAGGATGCCGAAAAAAGGTTTTTTCTGTTGGTCAGTGCGTTCTTCTATGTCGATGATTTTTTTCGTGGAATCGCATTTCGTAGACTCGAGCGAATATTTCTGGCATTTTTCGTCATGTTTGTAAATATCATCTTCGGAAATCACGGGGCCATGAAAGGTGATGCAATTCTTGTCTTTGCAAACTTGTCTAAATAAGGTGGCTAAACCGAATCCCAAAATAATCGAAATGGCGATTTGACCGGATTTACTATTTAGCAATCGTTGCACGTTGATCATATTATATACAATATGTATATAATATGATTGTTGCGCTCATTGTATTTTTGCTCATGGGTGGCGTTGTATTAGAAGCAGCGAAACCGATCGCACATCGTACCATTGGACCTGAAAAACCACATCCAGAACATCCAGAACATTTGCCTAAAAAAGGAGGAATCACAAAAAGACGTGGTAATAAAGCAAGAACTACGAAAAGACGTCGCGTGTAAGCGGGTTACACTTGTACCGGTATTTTCGCCAGTTTCGCGTCGTTTTTAGGGCAAGGTGTGTCTACCGATTTGTAGACAAAACAATTGCCCGCCTTGTCTCTGTATTGCAACAAATCTACATTTTCGGGTGTGGGATACACATAGATTTTGCGCAAATCGTTTTGCATGGTAAAATACACAATCAATAAACCCACGACGAGACTCGCAAAAAAGACAGGGACGTTAATATATTTTGAAATCATATATATTAACGTGTTATTTTTTACCTTTTGATTTTTTTGATTTTTTTGGCGCTGCCGCGTCACTTGTTTCAACACCGATACTGGCCACTAAATCATCCATTTCTTTATCTATTTCCGCTTTTGATTTTTTCACGGATTTCTCTTGCGGACCTTCGCCATCTACACGGAAAACATAGTTGTTTGGAGCAGTGGCTTCTAATACCACATTTTGTGCGTTCGCTGCATTTTTTTGTGCTTGTGCTATAGCTTGTTGTCTTACCAGTTCAGCAGCGGCTTTGCGTTGCGCTAATTTATTGAGCATACGGTCTTTCGTAGATTGCGCCTTCGTCATGCGATTCAGGGCGTTTTCGTCGATTTTCATGTTTTTGCCTAAACCTCCCATATTTTTTGTCAGGTTCTTGAACAAATCATTTAGCTGGTCGGAACCGCCCATCGATTTCATCTTACTGATCCATTCGGTGGCCTCTTTCATCAAATCGTCCTTTGAAATCTCGCCACTGTCCATCTTCGTGTTGAGTTTCGCCCCCACGGTTTTCATCAAATCCATGATTTTTTTCGGATTCTTCATCATATGTTTCAATACGTCTTGTGTGCTGTTGATGTTTGCCCCTTCGCCGCCTAAAATGTCTTCGAAATCTTTCGAAATTTCTTCGGCCATTTCTTTTGCTAAAGTTCCAATCTTGCCATCAAACAGACCCTTCAAATGGCCGTGGAGACTTTCCGCGTCTGGCATCGACCCTGCCATCTTCTCGAAATCAAAGGTTTTTGCGAAATCGGGCATAGTACGAGGTAATGGCTCTTCGCCGTCAATAGGCACATCTTCGACATCACTGTCGGAATCAGTGTTCTTGAAAAATTCGCCGATACCGGCAATCGTTTCCGCCAATTTCGACTGCAAATCGGCCTCATCGATACCGTCAAACATATTCATGGCATCTCCGAATCCGGTCTTGTCCTTGACCGCATTGACGGCGGCCAACATAATCACTTGCAAATATTTCCAAATGGCCTGGCGCGTATTCTCACTGACATTTTCGCAATTATACAGGGTTTTGAATTCAACCCCCGGTAAAAAAAACGTATTTGCTTCATTGTCGGCCTTGAAAATGTCGTCATTTTGATACAAAATGTCGAAAAATCGCTCGGGATAGACCGACAAACAATAATCAAACAGATGGCGGACTTCGGCTTCCGGCATTTCTAAAGTGGTCCATTGTTGCCACAAATGACTATATTCGGGGAAAGTCGATGATAAATCGCGGGTAAAATCCACAATCAAGTTCGCGAAATTTTCAGGAACAGCCGGTGGCTCAAATACGGGAGAAGATTTAGTGGTCGATTTTTTAGCATTTTTCTTCTTCGAAGGCATTTCTATTATACAAAATAGTCATGAGTTTTTTATATGGGTATTACGCAAATATGTATTTTAGTCGTCACCAAGGTATGTAATAGAGAGTTTGTATTCTTTAAAGAACAATCGTTTTTCATGCGACAATTCGCTAAATCGTTTATGATTCCATGAAAATCGGTCCTTCATATATTCATTTAGCGCAATAAGTCGCGAATTTCCATCGACAACCTCGTGATAATATACACCATATTTGTCGCATTTTTTCCGAAATATAATTGTACCGATATTTTTCGTATGCATTACGTCGTCGACCAGCGTTTTTTTGTGTTTTGCTGAAAACATGGATTCTGTTTTCGAGAGACGGATACATTTCGACGGCCCGTCAAACAATTCATCTGCCATTAGTAATGCCAGTTTGCATGTTGTGCTATAGCTATATCGTTTGAAATGTGACCAATAATAATATTCGATTACATAAAGTCGAATACCTTGATAAATGCACTGTATCCATTTTGTCAACGGATACACAATCAATGGCCAGAAAGCCACGAATAATACAAAACCGAGCGATTCGTCTGAATATAATATATCCATGATAATTGTCAATCATTGACATTGTTTTGATAATCTTCAATTTTGTAGAAAATTGAAAGGCTTTTTTGATACAAAATAAAAGGCACTCAAACAAACCAACAACAACTACTACGAACAAACAATGACCGCTATACAAGTATTTATTCCAAGAATCGTCGGAGGCGTTACTGCCAATTTCCTAAAGCAATCCTTCAAATTGCTAGATGTCGGGAACATTACCCATTTAGACATGCGCAGCCGTCTCAACAGCAACAATTATTCGTATTCATTCGCCTTCCTCACGGTCGAATTATTCGAAACCGATTTTGCCAACAAACTACTACGAAAATTAAAACAAACCGGCCATGCGCAATTAGTCTATGATGACTACAATTACTGGGAAATCAAGGATTATATTCCCCGAGAGAAACGCACCATTCTTCCCTACGAAGACGAAGATGTCGTCGAAGCATGGGATGATGAAAAATACGATCCCGCAGCAGCAGCACCTACGAATCATATAGAGTTACCTGAAAGGGACGACAATATCCTACCAGAGTGGGTATGCGAACCAATCACAAGTAATTCTATTACACAAATCAGCGCAAAAACTCGCGAATTCGAATCGTGGATGAATCAATCAAAAACATATACACCCGTCGAAACACAAAAATGCCTACCTGCTCCTGCGCAATCCAAATTCCTCCCCCTCTTTACATCGCCTAAATGTTTTCCTACATTAGATTTATCACCACCTTACGAACCATCGATTCAATCCCTCTGTGATGAATTGCTTCATTATAGACCATGGACTTATCCGCAAGCACAAATTGACTCTCAACATCCAGCATACTATCCGTCAACATATTTGTCGAATGATGCAAAGGAATATGATAACATACAACGGGACATTAATGCCGTCATTGACGCACAAAATACATACCGATTATTTTAAAAAACAAACAAAAATAAAAAGGAGGGTTCCCTCTTTTTTACGTTCCATCAATCATACTTTTTTGTGATGTGTGTATATATGTCCCTTGTAAACAATATACAATTCGAACAATTACATGCCAATTTCAAAAATCTAATCAGCCTCGAAAAGGTCGCCATCGATCACAAAAATGCCATCAACAATAAGCTCGGTGAAGTCAAAAACACCTACCAGTATTTAATCAAACATAACAACAACAAAAAAATCTTTTTGTTTTGTCTCGACTCTCTCTTCTTTCAATACAAGTGTCATAGTATGGAATATGAGAACTTGACGAAATCGCTCATTTTGATAGTGAACCGCATGTATGGCGATTACTACAAACTGTATAACATATTGATTGTCCAGCTCAAAGAAAAAAACATTGCGCTAAAATCCATCGAAGAACCTAAAAAGTTCTCCGTCTATAAAGATTTAGAACCATTTCACGAATTTTCCATGGCCGAGATTGTGGATATTCACCAGTCCATCATGGAAATCATAAAGGAGTTGCATAACCATTACAATAATTTAGAAAAGATGACCTATCAGTATTCAATCACCTCAAATGTGGGTATAACGATTGCGAATTTCATGCATACGTTACAATACGAAAATACGTTATTACGAGAACAAATCCACCTCTACATCAATTATTTGTCTTTTTTCCACGCGTCACATGAGAACTATTTACAAAAACTTGTACAAAAAATACAACATTTTCAACAAGAAATGGAGAATGAAATAAAAAATGAGCAAGGGAATAATATAGACATGAGTAATATTGATTTAGAGTGTGTTTTTGCTACTTCAGAAAATGTAGAAATTGAACACATTCTTCAGGAATCTGAACAAGTTCTCGTCGATGGTGAAAAAATCATTGAACGCGTGGAACAAAATACAAACGAGAATATTGACCTAGTGGTTGACGCGGAAGCGTCTGTAATAAATCGTATTGGGGGTGATATAGACGCGTAATATTTTCTAGTGTACTTTATATATGCCAGCAGAGAACGAGAAAGAACCTGTTAAAAATGGGGATGAAACAGGGAGTGTATCACCTTCTCAACAAGCCGAAAAAAAAGTAGAATGGACAGAGGAAAACGAAAAAATCATGGCCGAATGGTGCGATATTGCACAGTGTTATAAATGGCTGCACAATCGCGCCCATCAAAAATATTCGCGACAGCATGCATGGTTCACGATACCTGCTATTACACTTTCGACCATTAGTGGTACTGCGTCTTTCGCGCAAGCGAGTTTGCCAGTCGCCTATCAATCGTTTGCGCCGATGGTGATTGGTGCGTTGAATATTTTCATTGGTATTTTGACCACCATTCAACAATACTTGAAAATCTCCGAATTGAACGAGGCACACCGGGTGGCGGCCATTTCGTGGGACAAATTTTCGCGCAATATTCGCATTGAATTGGCGAAATCACCTACGGAGCGTATGGATTGCGGCAGTTTTTTGAAAATGAGTCGTCAAGAGTTTGATCGCATGATGGAAACGAGTCCGTCGATACCTATTCCTATTGTACAAGAATTTACGGCAACGTTTGAGGGAAAACCAGGTTCCCCTGCGCGCGCCCGTTTCGATGCGTTGAAAAAACCAGATATATGCAATATCATTGAAACGGTGAAAACGGACATGTATGACCGCAGCAAAGATATATTATTGACTTCGGATATGAATTCGGTTGATTTTTCCGAAATCGAAGATCAGTTAAAAGCACGTGAAGCAATGCTGGATAAAAAATTAAAAGAGATCAAAGACGAAATTCAACGCAAAGAGGATTTAGAAAAATTACATAAAGAGGAAGAAGAAAGACGCGCACAACATCGCGCGGATATGAAAAATACGTTTGCTATGGTGGCTGCAGAAAAGACGCAAAAATTAAAGTCCTATTATAATAAAATCGACGATTATGTCAAAATGTTTGTAACGGTATATGATCGTAAACCGCTCGATGGGGAAATTATAGATAATTTTAAAGACGATCATATTCCATCCGATGTCATGGATTCGTATTTAGCAAAATATGTAGTTGAATCGGAAGACAATGTGTAAAATGATACATATATGTTTCATTTTACCCAAGAGGGTTATTTCATTTTACCCAAGAGGGTTATTCTATTATGCAGGAGGATTGATGGCGCCCATTAATCTATTGTATAGGGTTGTATCTGTGACTGAATTTTGTTGTTCAGTTGTAATATTTTGCAATTGCGTACGCGTAAAATTCATGATTTGATATTTTGGTGGAGTAGAAGTATCTTGAGTGCTGATAAAATCATTTAAAGCGTTTGTCGTAAAATTGGCGATTTGTGGTCCAGTAAATGCCCTGATTTGTGTTGTAGTCAATACACGGACTTGGGCAGTTGTCAGAGCCTCGGTTTGTGAACTCGTGAATGCTGCTATTTGTGTGGTTGTTAATGCGGTAACTTGTGTGGTGGTTAACGCGGCTACCTGTGCAGCAGTTAACGACTGAACTTGTATAGGTACGAATGCTGCTATTTGTGTACTGGATAATGCCTGTACTTGTGTACTTGATAATGCCTGGACTTGCGCAGATGATAATGCAGCTAGATCTGCAGTTTCCATTGCAGACAATTGACTACTGGATAATACTACTAGTTGTTCAGTTGTCAATGCTCTAGCTTGTGAAGTGGTTAATGCTGCTACCTGTGCAGTCGTGATTGCGTTAATTTGTGTACTCGATAATGTTCCTATTTGTGAATTCGTTAATGCTGCTACCTGTGTAGGCGTGATTGCGATAATTTGTGTACTCGATAATGTTACTATTTGTGAAGTCGTTAATGATTGTGCTTGTAAAGTAGTTAAAGATTGAATTTGACTGGAACTTAAAGCAATAACTTGTGCAGTGGTCAATGCACCTACTTGCGTAGTGGTCAATGCACCTACTTGCGTAGTGGTCAATGCACCTACTTGCGTAACGGTTAATCCACTGACTTGTGTAGCTGTTAATCCACTGACTTGTGTAGAGGTGAATGCACTGACTTGCGTAGGGGTTAATGCAGCGAATTGATCACTTGTTAATGAAGCGACTTGCGTACCACTCCATGACTGCAGTTGCGTACTGGTAAATGATTGGACTTGCTCACCAGTAAATGTCTGGATTTGCCCAACCGTTAATGACGCGACTTGGTCATTTGTGAATGCACCGATTTGTGTACCGGTCAATGCGCCGATTTGTGTACCGGTCAATGCGCCGATTTGTGTACCGGTCAATGCACCGATTTGTGTACCGGTCAATGCACCGATTTGTGTACCGGTCAATGCCGAGACTTGGACATTGGATAGTAAACTTATTTTACTTTCGGATAATGCGTTTACGGGCAATTCGGTAATCACGTCTGTTCCAAGTGCCGCCATTTGTGCCGGTGAAAAATCATTCACTTGTGATAATGTTAATCCACCGACTTGAGCGGCAGTCAGTTTAGAAATCACTTTAACACTCAATGTATCGCTAGGTAAGGTACTAATTTGATTCGCAGATAACGCCGATAGCGCCGTGCTAGTTGTTAATGCAGAACTATCTGCCGTTGCAAAATTGGCCGCATAATCACCGGATGCAACTGCCACCTTGACACTAGTCACAGTACTCGCGGCATTTGCAATCGCTTGGGTCGCATCCTCAAAAATATCTCCGGCAATACGCTTAAATTGTGCAACACCATTTGATGCATTTGTATTGGCAGTCAGTTGATGTAAAACATATCCGTATAATGTTTCATCACTATTTACATTTGATAATGACGATGTAAAAGTATGCGATCTCAGGATATCAAATGAATTCGACAATCCTAAATATCGTTTTACTGCAGAAATTGCATTCGAAAAAGCCTGTTCAATGTCAAATCCTACCCCGTTGTCTCTAAAATTGCGCAAAGCGGCTTGTATATTTCCAACCGTGATGGACGATAAACCCATATCATCCGCTAATTTAGCGGCGGCCATGTGCGTAATAATATTAGCTGAATACCTAAACCCTTTTATCTTTGATGGAATAATCACTAACAATGATTCGGCCGAGGTGAAATTGCGAATCGTGTTTAATTTTTCATCGTAATAATAGGCTTGATTATTTCCGACAATTTCCAAAATCATTGTTCCTTCATATGATTCGGAAAAATTAATTTTCGCTAAACCAGTACCATCGGTTTTACCACTACCTAATAAAACTCCATACGGATCATATGCATATGCATCCGCCAAATAAATCGGTCCGAGACCCGGATTCACATAAATATAATCAGGCACAGCCGTCGCCAAATATTTCTTGGATACTTTTGGCGGAACCATATATCCGCCCCCACGCACTCTTGCTAAGGCCTGATCAATGGTACTGCGGTTTGTGTTGCTGACAAAATTCATTGAATTTCCCGAAGCATTGAGAGAACCGACTCCCATACTAGCTACCCGGCGGTTTGCGACGACCTGAGATGCATCGCGATTTCCACCCATCCATTTTTTTCGCTGGATTTCGGCAACCGTTTGTACATTTAATGCGTCACTATAATGATGGCGATCCAGAGAAAATGATGCAGTACCGTCAGATGTGGAATCTTTCAATGGCATTGCTTTTTGTCCAGATGCAATACCATTATTGAGTGCAATTTTGCGAAATCGAAAAATGTCCATTGTATATTATCTATGGACATTTTTCTACAACATTTTATCTTCTGCGCACACGCATGATATCTACATAAGAGGCGTTGCTCTGGTCACCGCCATTCGTCAAATCATTATAGTTTTGATTATGCACACGAAGTTTGCGGAATTTCGTGTATTCGGATGAATCGGGTACATATTTGACATTGCAGGTCGATGATGGAACACCACTACCATCACAACTCGAAATAATCGACCCAATACGTCCTTTCCATCCAGGCTTAGAAGCATTGACCTGGTTTGGTCCGCCACAAACATAGTTTTCGCGGCCTAAAAAATCGCCTAAATTATTCACGGCGCGGAACGGAGTAACGATGCGTGATCTATTATTGTATGTTCCGGTAGCATATGCAGTGTTCCATCCATTGCGCAACACGCGTCGCATCATGACCTGATCGCTCGATTTTGCATTATTGATAGTTTGAACGGGAGAATATCCATTGTATGGGCCTCCACCTAAATCTGATCCACTTGGCATTATATATTTAGCCAAGATATTTGTTGTCCCCTGAAACAATACTATTACACTTTTGCGCGCTTTTGTGTTATAGTGTTTTGTTTTACTATAAAATATCCGCCAACTATATACATGTCTGCAAATAGTTCTATACATACTGATAATAGTAGTAGTAGCTCCGGCGAATCCATTGCGTCGTCGGCTACTCCGCTCTCGCCGGTTTCGATGACCGATCTTGAGAACATACCGAATATGGCGAAAATCGTGGAAAATAACCCGTTGTTCTTGTATGACGCCGACTGCGTGCGCAAGAAATCGAACTGGAGCAAGGGCGTGAATGCTCATAAATTCGACCATCCCGAATTCGACGCCAAAAAATTGCTAGAAGACATCCCTTCTCATTCGTCTAAACTTCATGCGCTTCTGCAAAAAATCGACGATTTAGACAAGAA
>JACCDO012166551.1_pt1 | contig 13449 bp, 2 predicted proteins | sample 7446101 | NCBI WGS metagenome assembly JACCDO01 (sample SAMN15323440, study PRJNA562643) | freshwater metagenome | isolation source: river surface water | place: USA:Blue River Watershed | collected 2017-08-16
AGATGCGGTTTTTAGACAAGGTGTGACGTTTTAGTTGGTGCAAATGTCGAATATCTTGTCCGTAATAATTATACAATTATGCATTAATTGATATATATTTTCATTCCAGACTTCAGAATTCATTATATCTACCGGTATTAAACGGAGTTTAAAACTATTTTTAAAGTTTAAGTGCTTGCGTATAAGATATTGACTTGCTTGGCCTTCATTTCAGATCAAACTAAGGGATAATGGATTCGCGTTTTGGTTCAGTAAACACAAAACACACAATATGCTTTGTGTGTGATTTCTTTTATCCAAATTTTGGAGGAGTTGAGAACCACATATACTATTTATCGAGGGGGCTGCAAAAACGTGGACATAAGGTATTGGTGATCACGCACTCTTATGATGGATACGAAGGATTGTGCTATATTAGCTCGGATAGAGTTATAACCCAAGCCAACAAACTCTTATCAGAACAGACTGGGGTCGCGGATAGTAGATGTCACAAATCTGAAGGTGCGATATCAGATCTTCCCGTGTACTATGTGCCAAAGACAGTGGTATATCAACAAGCATCTTTACCATCACTATACTTTATTTATGGGACCGTGCGACGAATATTAATTCAAGAGGGTGTGCAGATTGTCCATGGTCATCAATCAACCAGCACTATGGCTCATGAATGTATGTTTATAGCCCGTACATTGGGTCTCAAAACTGTGTTCACCGAACATAGTTTATTTGGATATACGGACTTATTCAGCATAGATCATTTCATCAACAAGCTACTCAAGATGACACTCTCTGATGTTGATCATGTCATTTGCGTATCGAACAGTTGCCGAAAGAACTTAATCTCACGTGTGGGCAAGGAAGCGTGTCCTGTCTTCAACGGGGGTCAGTTTCTATCTACCATACCCAATGCCATAGATTGCAACAAATTTATCCCTGATGTCACAAAAAAAATTCCAGCTTCTTCTAATATTAATATCATGATTATGTCACGGTTTGTATACAGAAAAGGCATCGATATGGTGGTTCAACTGATTCCGAAAATTTGTTCGAAACATGAAAACGCTCATTTTATAATCGCAGGTGACGGGCCGAAGCGAAGCTTAATAGAGGATATGATAATGAAGCAGCAGCTGACAGAGCGCGTAGAGCTGCATGGTCCAATTCCTCACGAGGAGGTGCGGAACTTTCTGATACGCGGGCATATTTTTTTGAATTGTAGTTTGACAGAGAGCTTCTGCATGTCACTTGTTGAAGCCGCCGCTTGCGGTTTGCATGTGGTGAGCACGAATGTAGGTGGCGTCCCTGAAGTCCTTCCATCTTCCATGACACAATTAGTGGAACCGGATGTCGGGGAGCTGCAGGATGCTTTGACTGGAGCTTTGAGAATGGTCGCATCGACGCGCGAAAGCGCTGAGCAGCAACAGAGCCATGCCATTAAAATGATCGAAAGACACAAAGAAATACTAGCATTGTACTCTTGGGACTACGTCACAGACAAAACCATACAGGTATATGACCAGGTTACCTTATTACCGAATCAATTGCTCATGCAGAGACTCCGAAAATATTTCACGGCCGGATTTCTAGTAGGTCCTCTCGCCTGCTTATTAGCAGTAACTCTAGATTTATTTGACAAACATTTCTATTCATGATTACAAGTCGCCTATTTGTATAGTTATTATGTATATTATTGAATGAAAAGAAGATTGAAACTCAATGTTCCATTCCATGTTTTGTACCAGCAAAAATCCCAGGAAGATTTCCTTGAAAGGTGCCACAGCGTCGGATATTTCTTATAGGATATATATTATAACATTAGTGTTGCTCTGAGCACATAATGTTCATCACAGTTCTTGGTCTGATCCACTTTAAGTGACGAAACTTTTTACAAAGGACTTTGAGGAGAGCTATCTTTCAAAAACGAATCCATGAGTGAGTTAACGAGAGAGGTGTCCCGATTGCTAAGGAGCGATAAAGTCACTGAGCGAAAGAAAGGTCGTAAAGACTGCGAGGCGCTACTAATTAAAGATAAAACGAATGTCACAATACTTCCAATCTTGGGGCCGGATTTGCTCAGAGGTGTTCTGACTTATGAAGAGCTTGAAATCAAATATGCTCGCAGTAAGAATAAAGGTGTAGAGCTAGACGTGGCACTATTTGTTCACAAGGTTATAAGACATTTCATATCCTCATCTCAGAAATACATGCAAGTCATAGTCACCACAGCTGATCGAGAGAGAATGCCTTGTATCGGCGTGGTAATTTCATGGATTCTTGAGAATCTAAAAGATCAGCGTCATGAGTTGCCATATCGCGAAGAGCACCGAAACATTTTAAGCGATTTACTGGATTATCGAGTGTCGCATTCTTTGGCGTTGTTACCGCACTTAATCATAAATATTTTAAAATATTTACAGGACGCCATGATTGATAAGCTTAGCGTGAACAGTAAAAGTCACCAGCGCCTTTTAAAGCAACTATGTCGCATCCTTTTCTCCGACGACGAGTCAGTAGCAGCGGCGATCAGCAATTTGATACCGTGGTTGTGTGGTGCAAATGGTCTCTTTTCTTGTGTATCCGATGAAGCGAAAGCTGAAGCAGATCTTGCAGTGACCGCCGCCGAATGCTGCACAGTTCTTATCGAGTATCATGGGTTAAACATAGCTGATCTGGCATTTCAACACATGAAACTCCTTTTACAAGTCATTACAAGACAGCTACCCTTGCAATGCTCTCGCGATACATTTAGGGATCCATACACACGTTTTTTACGTTGCTATCTGAATTTAACCATTCAAGCATGTTCAAGCTTGTCTTGTGGAATCAATGAAGGCAACCCCCTCATTTCGCCGAGCGGCGGAGCGAACAACCGCTTTGCCGCTCCTGTACACGTATCTGGGCAACATTCCATAGCCTCATCGATATCGATTTCAAGTGTAAATTCGTCGAGTAATTTGCAAGGAATATCGGCTGCAGTTGGATCCCCGACAGTCCTTTCGTTGCTATGTATAGCTATGTCACAAGAAGACTGTTTGAAGTATCTAATACACTCCGTGACGAGCACTAATGCACAGCGACAGAGTGTTGATTCTTACATTAATCCGTTGGACGATCCACGTGTCCGTTTGTACATTGATACAGTTGCCACAGCTTATTGCTTGGAGCATTTGCATCATATTTCTATGATCGGAAGAGGCACACAACGCACAGAATATAAAGGAAGTATGCTAAGCAGTGGCGGCGCTGTTTGGGACAGCAGTTTGGGACATATGCACGCACGCATTTCCAAATTTTCGGTTTTAAATACAAATGCAAATATTTCAAAATCAGATCCATCTGAAGCAAAGACGCACCCGATTATGATGGAAGCTTATTTGTTGATTCTGCAGTCATTGAGCAGGCTTTTTCCACGGAGCGAGTTCTTGATATCCAACTTGAGTTTCTTTCCGTCGCCCAATGGCCTGTCCCGGAAACATCGACTTGATGCTGTATGTTTAACAATTTCCGCTCTTCGCGAGAAGCTAGAAGAGTCACTTATGTTGCACAACAGACAACTAATTGGTGGGTTGTTGCTGACATTGAGCGAGTTTGTCCGACTGAGTGCCGCACTTTTTAGCCGAACGGAACTCCACTCTGACAGCGGACCTAGCCGCACTAGTGAACAAAATGTCCGCAAAGAATGGAGCGCTGTAATAAGTCTTCTCCTACGCGAATCCAGTATAACGAAATTCGGAGGCATTTGCAAACGATCGTCAGTATCAGAGTGCTACTTAGGTTTAATTAACGCCATACTGGAATTTGAAGTGCTGGATTCGACGCTGAAATGGAATATGCAGCAACCTTTATGGACTTGGATGGAATTTGTACGTGATCCTCGTATGGCAGAGAGTGCTATGCCTTTATTTCTTCTGGCAAATATGATTAGGCGCTCAGGACATGAGCTGCCGCAAGCATTGTGCCAAACTCTTTTGATGTCAGTGTCCGCACAGGAACTCTCGCGAGCAAATACCAGCCAGACAGAAGACTTCAATATAGGTGGTGCAGGATCCGTGCGCCTTACTGGGATTGTCCAAGGCTCTAATATATTGGCAGGACCCGCGAGGCGATCTGTTGTGCAATCATTGCCTGCAGAGGCTTTGGCAGGCAAGCAGCTTGTAACGGTTTATATCATCTGTTGGCTTGAACATCAACTGGATGCGCGTCTTGGATCTCGGGTGCCGATTTCAAGCTCAAAAAGCGTTTGCGAAGCGCTTGACTCGCTTGTTCAAGAAGTGCTACCCCCTGTTCGTAAGAGCGCGCGTACAAGCAACATCCGTAATGCTGGGCAGACACCAGTAGCCGCAGATGGCATGCACTCTCCATTATCTGGTGTAAATTGGTTTGATGATAGCGACTATTGTCGCACTACGGCACTATCTCTCGACCTCGATAGTGCTGAATGCACCCGCGATGAAGACATCTTTTCGTACTTAGGAGCCAACCTGGCAACAGATGCGTATGGGCGAGTGTGCTTCGACCCACCTGGCTTCATAAGCACAAGCCGTGGTACAAATTCCCCTACAAACACCACAGAAATGTCTTCTTTACATGAAGCAGACTTTAGCAAGAAAGGCGAAGAATGCATTCTTGCAGAACTAGAATATGCATTGCGTGTGTTATCATCCTTGCGCGAGCTTTTGTTAACCGCTGACGTGATTCGTTCCCAATGTGCAGAAGCTGGGGAATCGCTTGCCCAGTGGCAATTGGTATGTCTCTTTTTGTCATCTGTTTATGCCAGCTTGGCAGTTGATGCAGAGCGCAAGTGCATGGGTTGCAGTCCGAAATGCTTGGACGGCTTGAAAGCGTTGCTGTTGTTCGCCGCTGCCTCTTTCTGGTCGCTGGTGGACGTGCAAGTGGCCGCGATGAAGTTTCGTATCGGTCATCAGAAGTGGAGCTTTACAGCTGATTATATGCATGAACTATCTCAAATTGTGCAGCGCGTGTCACAGCTGCATGCATTTAGCACGAAAAACCAAAAAGGAGTGTATGCCGATATGGCGATGTATCGCAAGGCTTCATGCGAAGAGCTTTTGGACTTATTGAAACTTGTTCGCGATAGCACTCTTGTCGGCAGCGCTGCAATGGATAACGAAAGCAGTGATGACTTTGATAGGGATGAAGGTGAAAGTCGTGGAGCAGAAGGCAACGGTGCAAATAAGCGCAAGCGCATGGAGGACATGATGTTTGACGATGATTTCCTCGAGGAAGAGGGGGATCGCAGCCATAGCACTTCCGTGCCTCTGGAACGCAGTGGCAGCCAACGGGGCTTACATAATGAAGCAGATTTGGGCGCTTTTGCTTCTGCTAATATCACATGTAAATTGTTTTTCTCTGCAGAGAAGCTGCGTACTTTCTCAGCCTGCACTGCCATTTACATGGTGGCCAGTTTCGACCATGAGCACGTATATGATGTCCTTCCCATATTGCAAGAGCGTCAAACAGCGAAAGCGCCTCCTAGAGCTCAGGCAACGCAATTAGGGCGCTTCGGCATGAGCTTGGAGATACTGTCCAAGAGCAGTGCACCAAAAGGCCATCCCACTGACTGCAAGCTGTGGACCGCATCAGATGTGATGCTAAGCATTGCGAGCAGTTTGAGCTCAGTGTATAGCTTGAATGCGATATATTACTTCTTTGTGAGTTCTGGTTGGGATGTCGATTGGGGCCCGCTAGGATATTACAAGGTACTGTGTGTCGTATACGATTTAACACGCCGAGCGGGTTTTATGATGATCTCTCAGTTAGATGAAACGCATGCAGACATCTTGGCGAAATTAATTGATATAATTTTCGCTCAAGATCTTACGTTGAAGAAGTTTCCTGCCTTGCTATGGCGGGTTAGATTCATGCAGTTAAAATGTGCCAGTAATATTTTGGCGATAGAGAACAAATTCAAAGATGAGCCTGGCTATATTAGCTTGAACAAAGAGCAGAAAACATATATTCGGCATCTTTTCACTTATGCCGTACAAGAAGATCCTGACATTCGGGTGCGGCTTTGCGCTGCAGCTCGAGTGTCTCTCGTGCTAAAGTTCTTTAAGAAGGCAGATGCAATTTATGAGTCTCTTGTAGACACGTCAAATTTGGATAAAGTGAGTGGACTTCACAGCAGAGAGCGTGTGAGTGATGATCCGCAAAGCATGAATGTGCTATATGGAGCAACGGATCCTCTCCAGGCTGTTTCCAATGCTGTTCTAATCGCCAGAATGGGTGCCAGCTCGCCGATTTTGACTCAAAGAGCTCTGCTGGATCTGTTGAGATTATGCTGCACTCGAATTGCAAGCAATGGTTGCACTTCTACCCATCATTTGGAGGCAGCTTTGTGTTCAGGCCAACGTGAAATGCAAAGTGATTCTAATAATTCACTTCCTCTATTGATTTCCCTTTCGGAGTCTGCCGGAAGACTTCCTTGCTTCGCCTCGTTGCTGTACCGCTTGCTTATTTTTATGAGCCGATCTCTCGGATATTCTGCACCTGATGTCCTTCTTCGCGAACATTCCCGCTGGATTTTTCGAGTATGGATTGTTGATTTAAAATGGTCTTTGCGCGCATTACCTGTGCAGTTGTTTATGCCATTGCCTTTCACGAGCACAGAGGCAAGCATCGAATGTATTGTGGGCGACACTGGCGCGGCGAAGGATATGACTATGGACATGGAGGAAGATGCTGATTTACCAGTTTCTATATCATTTCGTTGTTTTCTTCAAAAGTTTGGAACATTATTGGTGCCCATACTTTGCCAGATTCCTGACAAAAGTCGCCGTTGGGCTGCGTTTTCGCAATTTGCACAGGATGTTGGGATTGCGTCAACTGATCATGGTATCGCTCGTCTGCTGTTGGATTCAGCGCTATCGATTCAAGCAAATGCATTCCTATTAATTGCGCTATCAGATACATTGAATGAGCATATTCATGCAAATGGCAATACGAATGCTGCGGAAGCTAAGTATGGACCTCTTGCGAATGAAAGCGCGGAGCGAATGTTGACATTTCTTGGTTTAGCAGAATCAAGCAAAATCAACGAGAATAGCTTTAAGTTCAGATCCGATCTAGTACAGGAAATGGCTCGATTATATTCGACTATGGCTGCACATGAGTATGAGCCGTTCCCTCAGCTGAGTTTTGGCTGTGAAACTGAAGGGCTTTTAAACGGTGGGATACCAGAGAAAGTGCTTGTGAAAGGCCTTTCTCAAATATGTGACCGCTTTTGCCAAGATGGGAGATTGGAGAAAGGTTTAAATCAATATAAAGTGACTGATTTGCTCAAAGATTGCAATATCATTGAAATCATGTCAGAATTGCATGCGCGTGCCATCGAGACGCTTTCCGCCCAAGTCCAGTTGTCTATCTTAAATGTGGTACATATATTTCATGACCATCTATCCGCTTACTTAATATCTAAAAATGCAGCAGGTTATCGAGCGGTTCTTATGGTAATTACCACTCTGGCTCGACGTGCTATAAGTGCAAGCGTGTTGAAAGCGACCTGCAATACTTTTGCGAGGATCTGTGACATGTTCCTTCAAGAATGCACGAAAGTATCCAATGAAACACCACATGAATTGCGTCTATGTAACGGAATTCTAGTTGAGCTTTTCTGTATAAATGCTTGTGTTTTGCATGCGTTGCAATCATGTCGTATACGCGGGAAGTTCAATGAAGACGATGAGGAGGATTTCGAAGATTTCGATCCGAATGGACCTCTCGTGAAAAGATGTAATGCCGTCTTGAATGAAGCGGTTCCTACAAATTCTTTTGAAGGATTTGCGATCGAAGACCCATTTGCGACAATTTGGTGCGAGGTCTTACTCGCGCGCGCACTTGACAGCGCAGCAGAGAGCACAGCCAAGTGGAAAAAAGGTGTGAACCAAAGCATTCGCGTCCTCTGCGGATGCTTGCAAAGTCTTCTAAATGCATCTAGCCCTCAGGATCCTAGCAGGCATCTGGATTTGGCTGCATTACTTCCTTTGCCACTTGCTTTTGTCAATGGACTGAGCACAGCATGCACCTCCACCGCGCACGCAAAGCAATATTCCCTCTCAAGCGAATATGCATATACATTGTATGCCAACCGCACACCAGATAAGACCTCAGGACCTAATAGCTATAACTTGTCATCTACCATTAAACTTTTTATCAATGATTCCGCCGCATTGTTTCGAGGAGAAGCGGTGCCGCTACCAGTGATATGGCTACGCTTGCTGAATATAGGCAGTCGTTTGGAAGTAGATTTGAATATGCCGTCCATAACAAGCAGAGGGAGAGATGAAGGGTCAAATGATGTTTCTCTTAGAAGTAAAGTCAAATCCTTATGGTATGATGATCCAGATTTAACTGGATCATTTGTGTCATGTCTCGTACGCCTGTCGTCGTTCGAATCCGCCGATGCACTCCGTAACAGGGTTATGTCTTTTTTAGGGCATATTGGTCCACCAGATGTGCAAAGTCTTTCGCACACAGGATTACCATCTCGTATAGGAGACATGCTTGTGGAAAGTGGGAGCAACATTCATTCCTTGAAAACACGAATTTTTATAAAAGTCTGCAGTTTGCTATGGGAAGAGAATCCCAATACATGCCGTCTTGCCTCCGCTGCGCTGCGCACGATGAACTCACTGAAATGCTTAGGTGATGAACATATGGAATCCATCGCCCCCAAAATTGGCAGGACATGTGACAATCTGTTATCCGCTTTTACGCAAGTGCACCTAAAGCCTCCCGGAGGTCAGCTCCCTCTTTCTGCAGGAGATCCATGGAGTCCTGTAGCATGGTGCACTGAAGGGAAGACCTATTCCGCGTGGGTGTGCAGCCTTACCGAGCACATTATTCGCACAGCATATTCTCTTCAACGCAACAAGCTTGTGTCTCCTTCCAAAACTTCCAAAAAACTAGCTCCCAATAAAACGAAAAACGCAGACATGGCTAACTTGGCGCAATTTGCGATTTCGTTAAGGGAGGTATGTCTATGGAGGCATGAGATTGCAGAAGCTTTATTACCGCTAATTCTGTTTGATATCGCCAGCAGGTCAGACATAGTGAGCTCCAAGGTGTCTGCGTTGCTGACGCGCCATCTGCTCTCGCCATCATGCCCACTTATGGAGGCAACACGCTTGGGCTGCACTATTGTGACGTTTTTCTTACGACAAAACATTACTGAATTTTCCCGTAAAAGCCGAACTCAGTTACTCAGCGCGTTTAATGTCGACCCAACACGCAGCCAAGCTCAGAAGTCTCAATCTTCCTCTGACGTGGGGCAGACGGAGGCTATGTTCACAACTACATTACATATCGATCTTATCTATGCTGCGGAGGCCGCAAATAGATGTGGATGTGTATGCACGGCTCTGCTGATGGCAGAACTGTCCTATGAGCACTCGCGAGGCAGTATGCTGTGTTCTGATGCAGGATCTGATACGGAAATGACTGTCAGTGCGGTAGATACTAGCAGCATAACCACGCGAGAAACGTTGCGAGGGCTTGGAAGCCAGCCTCGAGCTGCAGCCTTACTGCTACGAGTCTTTCGGAACATTCACGATCCGGATGCGCTGCTTGGCTTGCTTACAGAAGGCAGTGCATTAGAGGTGCAGGCGGTAGTATATGCTCATACCGGCAGCTGGGTTGCTGCACTGGCTACCTTTGAATCTTTAGTACAAGATGAGAACGTGCGCACGCAAATTTCGCCTCATTTAGGTATGGCACAGGCACTTCAAGGTTTGGGCTCACAGCATCTGTTGACAGCCTATGCGTCATGGTGTCATACACTGGGCCCAAGCGTTGGGAGTCACGTACCGGAAATTCTTTCCCTTGCAAGTGAAGGCAGTTGGAGAAATATTAATGGAGCTAGCTTTTCAAACACGCATTCTGGAAGCATTTCACCAAGTACTGCATTGGCACACGCTGCAGATTCAGCGGATGCCAGCTTGCGCGACTGGAATGGCCTAGATGTACCTTCTGGTACAGTTGATAGGCTGGTTCCCGACAGCTACTTCAACTCTAGCATTGCCTCCGCTTTATGTGATATGCAACGTGGAGACTTCTCCAGTGCAATGCAAAGTACAAAGAAATCTGCTGCTGCATTATTGCCGAATATCTTTGCATCCCACACAGATGAGTCCGCGAACGGATTGCTACTGTCTTTAGTCCGTGCACAGCAGTTATTTGAAGTGAGTGAAGCGTGCAGAATACTATCCGAAACAACTTATGCAGGTAGCGCCTTGGGCAGTGATACAGCCCAAAGCTCAGTAAATGCATTATTAACTCGCTGGGCAGCGCGTCTGGATTGCACAGGCGGCTCTTCGGGGGCTTTCAGCGAGTCTATTCTCTCATTGCGATTATCTCTTCTTTCACAACTGCTTGAGCGTGGTGCAGCAAATCATGAACAAGCATTGCAGCTAATGGACCAGGTACTAAACTGCATTCCTGACAAAATCAGCAGCGGTTCTCAAGCGGCAGCACATGCACTGTCCCCACTGGCCTACAAAATAAAAGCCACACTGACCAAAACTGCCACAATCAAAGCAGGGGTTTCTATGGTAGCGGGAAATATATGGAATGTGCAATGGGCTCATCAGGAGTGCCGCTTAATGTGGAAAAAAGGGCTAGAAAAGATTGCCACAAGCAACCTGGATGTCGTCGTTATTAAAGAATTGAAAAGCATGGTTAGTGCTGTTAGTGCTGCTGCAGCTACACACAGCAAGCGCTCTTCTCGAAGCATTGCGGATGGAAAAGACATCAATGGAGTGAACCATTTGCGCAATATGCTTAGCAGTGCATTACGCCAAGGCGGTGATTGGATGGGCTTGCGACGAGCCGCTACAGGCACAGATATCCTTGCCGAATATCTGCTGCCTGCTGTAGTGCATGCTGTCGATGGTCCACAACGCATTGCAGCCTATACCAGTGTAGCTACATTTCAAGATCGCCTGCATACCACGTGCAAAGCACGCGTGGAGTCCGAAGAACACCGCCGTCTAAAACGTGTCAATGCTGATCGCAAAGAAGAATATGAAAATTGTCTGAACTTACGGAATGCGATGACTAAGGAGCAACGCGAAGCTGACGTCAAGCTGCGCAGACATATCGGCACTTTGAAGAAGGAAATCGATATGGATTCGCAAGAACTACAACTAGCAGAAGAGAGTGTCTCGCGCTATTTGCTTGAGGCCTTAAAGGGTTATGCCCAAGTATTGGCCAAGAGCGAAGATAGCGACTTGGACATTATGTTCCGTGTCATCAGTTTATGGCTGAAGAACAGGGAAGTGGCAGAAGTCAACGCCATCATGCACGACATTATCAAGAATACGCGTAGCTTCAAGTTCATTCCGCTTACATACCAGATCCTGTCTATGCTTGGAGCAGGATTGCAACATGGCACTGTCATCGTAGAAAGCGTAGGTATGGAATCCAGCTCCTCCAGAGCATCCATTTCTAGTACCTCTAGTATAAGTGGCATAGTCGTCTCGTTCTCATCCCTTATTGCTACCCTTGTCAAGCAAATGGCTGTAGATCACCCGTATCACGTTCTGCCACAGCTCTTTGCTTTAGTCAATGGAGATGATTTTGGCCCTGGATCATCCAACTCAGCACCTGTAAGAACCAATAGAATCGATGCAGCGGAACGCATTCTATCCGCTATTAAAGCCGAAGGGCGAGCTCTTCCAATCCCTACGAAGAAAATACACAACTCACAAATGAGCTTAGAGCAAGCAAAAATCTTGCGCGCAGCTAGCTTAACTATTTCCTTGGAAGTGCTCTTGCGAGCTTACATTAATCTAGCAAATCTGCCGATAGAGCAATTTGTAAAGGCGAATAGGACAACATGTATAAAGTTTGCAGAGTTCCAGAAACGCAGTCATTTGTTTCATAAATGCTTGGAGCCACTGGGCGAGCAAGGGCACTATACGGGCGTGATCACATTAACACCGCCTTTGCAGAAAGATGGGGATTATCGGAAAACACCAGTCGTTTATATTCATTCTATCGAGTCAGAATTCAGTATTACAGACTCTGGACTGAGTCGTCCAAAAATCATTCAGGTATTGGCCAGTGATGGCAGGACTTACAAAGAACTCGTAAAAGGCAATGATGATATGCGGCAAGATGCAGTGATGGAGCAAGTCTTTGAAAACGTTAATATCACCTTAGCGCAAAATGCAGAAACGCGGAAACGGAAATTAAGCATGCGAACATACAAATGTGTGCCTATGACTCCGCAGACTGGAGTGATTCAATGGGTGGAGAATGCCCGTCCTTTTGGTGATTATTTGATGCACAAGGAAAGCGGGGCTCATGCTAGATATTATCCAAATGATTGGACGCATTTGGAATGCCGCGAATATCTCAAAGCTGCTACAGATAACCAAGACAAAGAGAAAAGATTACTTGATATATATTCCAAGTTTCATCCCGCTTTCCGGTTTTTCTTCTTAGAAAAGTACTCTGATCCTGCCCGCTGGCTATCATGCCGTTTAGCTTATACACGCAGTGTTGCAGTGGCTTCAATGTTAGGCTATGTGTTAGCTATTGGCGATAGGCATGCTCAAAATATCATGTTGGATGTATCGACTGCAGAGGTTGTGCACATTGACTTTGGAATTGTCTTTGATCAAGGTAAGGTGCTGCCGACCCCTGAAACTGTTCCATTCCGCTTAACCAGAGATGTGATCGATGGTATGGGTATTACTGGTGTCGAAGGAACGTTCAAGAAATCGTGCGAAGAGGTGCTGAGAGCGCTGCGTATGAATAGTGCACAAATTTTAACAATCTTGGAAGTCGTCATACATGATCCACTTTATAAGTGGAGTTTATCTCCCATCGAAGCGCGTAATAAACAAGACAAGCGTACTGCCGCTGCTATGATCACGGCGGTGCCCAATGAGGATGATACCCTTGTATCAGGTCCTGCAGGCAGTAACAGTGCACCTGCATCTGCTGGTCGGGATGCAGCTGAAAGAACTCTGATGCGCATTCGTAACAAGCTACAAGGTTTTGAAGACTCGACTGGGGAAGGTCTAGGGGTCGAAGGGCAAGTAGAGCAGCTTATCGCCACCGCCAGAGACACCAAAAATCTTTCTAGAATCTATATAGGTTGGGCACCTTGGCTTTAATAGTGTTTAGTTTTGTGATATATATACTAGCTTATAAGAATTGCAACAAAAGTTTATAATCATTTACACATTGCAATATTATATGTTCTGTTGTTCAGTGAAGCGCTTTGATATAATAGCGCCAAGCAATTTCGTCACAATGCGCGCTAATCCAAATATTAATGCCAAGTGAACTGTCCCCATCAATTGTATTTCTATTTCTGCCTTGGTGATTACTCAGTTCTCTAACATGACCTACATGACTTGGCGCTTTATCCACCTACTTCATACTCTCGGTGAAGCTGGTGCAGAGAATGAGCTGATAACA
>JACCDO010659688.1_pt1 | contig 13446 bp, 16 predicted proteins | sample 7446101 | NCBI WGS metagenome assembly JACCDO01 (sample SAMN15323440, study PRJNA562643) | freshwater metagenome | isolation source: river surface water | place: USA:Blue River Watershed | collected 2017-08-16
AATATACTTATATTATTGATTTTGATTCTCGTAAATTTATTGCAGACAAATATAATGAAAATATTTATAGTTTTAACCTTTATGATATTCCTCTTGATTGGTATGAAATAACTCAAAATAATTCAAGTTATGAAGATAATATAGAACTGTCAGAAGAATCATCTGATTCATCTGAAGATGAGGATTATAATGAGACTATTTTAAAGAAAATTAAAAAATTAGAAGATGCTATTGATAAATTAAAATTAAAGTTAAAATAATTTATAAAGAAACAATATCTACTGAGTAAGAATTCATGTCTGAAAGTTCATCAGTAGTTTGTTTATCGGAAGAGTTAAAATCAGTATGGATATTAATGATATGTCCATCTAATGATGTTTTAATATCTTGCACAAATGCATTACTAACCTGAATATTATTTACAATTTCGTCATCAATTGTTTCAACAACAATTTCCTTATTACCGAAATATACGTATTTACTACTATCAATCCATGCAATCTTGTTAATATAGCGCTGGTAAAGATTTTGAACATATGATTGAGTTGGCGTAATAATAATCAACGATGAATCAATCATAATAGAACCATCAGTTCCAATTGGCGCAGTCATTAAATTCTGATAGTCAAGACGGCATGAAATAGCCACATTTAAACTATTTTGACACCAGGAAATTTCATGGTCGTGATTATCAAAAAACATATTTGCAGGAAACTGTATCCTCATAAATATATCTCCAGTGTGAATGTTCCAAATACATATGAAGGTGTCGTTGTTATTATCACATACAACTGCAGCAATCATATTATTGTTCGGAGACATTTTAAAGGCAACTATTTTATTTCCATCGTAATTGATTTCCTGATAGATTTTTTTAGTTTTAACCTGATAGATTGCAATATATGCGCCAGAATGATTAATAACATTTTCTTTATCAACAGCCTTTGCAATATATTTTCCATCTGTGCTTAATGTAACCATATCACCAAAGTTACCAACTGATGGATTATATTTATAAACTGGAGTTGAAAACGGGCACTTCCGAGCAATATTGTAACTGTAATAATAACGGTTAGTATCAAATGTTTGCTTATTCGGTGGCTTTTCAGGGTCAGGAATTTCATCGCAGAGATACTCCAACTCAATATGGCGCCTGTAAATGCGATAAAATGTTAATCCATCTTCCGAAATGGCAAATGTGTTGTTATTTGAATACAAAGTGCGAATTTTTTTCAACTCAATCGTCTTAATAACTGCGTTGTCTTTGGGATTAATGTAAAGAATGGTGTTATTTGTTGCAAACACAACCAGCGACGAACACACATACTCAAGAATATGGTCGACAATCTCTGTCGGGAGAATTGACAATAAAACAGACATATAATACCGAGTAAAAATAGCGTTTTTATAATAGAATTTATTAGAGCTTACATTACCAATATAATGCTTGTGATGTTTGTATATCATAGACATATCATTTATTATGAGGCTAATTAATATAAAAATTTCAATTTTTATTTATAACCTATGGTTAATATAACTATATTATGATTTTTTGAAAAATAAATGAATTAACTAATATCATTTCAAGCTGTATTATCATATACTGTTCCATAAGGAAGCTCTTCACTTAAAAGTTCATCCATTAATTTACACATATAATTATAAAAATATGGTTTAATTGCATCATCCATATTTTTAATTTTTAGTTGTGTAATTATATATCCACTACCAGAATTATGATCTATATAATCACAATAATATAAATGTCCAATATTAAATTCAATATAAAATTTTCTCTCATAGAAAAAATTGTCTTCATCTATTTGATCTTTTTCACAATATTGATTAGTAATAAAAACATATCTATTAGTAAATTTTATATTAATTGCTTCTATATTATCATGAATCTATAAGAAATTATTTCCTGTAAATTTAAATTTCCTACAATATTGATTAATATATTCTAATTGAAATTTTTTTATATATTCAATATCTTTCCTATCTATTTTATTTAATATTTCTAATAAATTTGTCATATTATTATCTGCTTCATTATAAATTTTATTAATATAAACATGCGGATCAGGTATTTTATGTATATTTTTATATAGGCATTTTATTTCTTTTTTAATTTTCTTGAATTTATTTTTATCTTCCTTACTTAATTCCTTATAATTATTAGATATTAAATCAGAATGATTAAGATAACTAAAAACATCAGAATAATCATTAATATCTAGAGATTTATATTTAAGTACATCTACAATACAATTTTCTTTTTTAATTTTAATATAAGAAAAACTTAATAATTTAGGTTCATCTATTTTAAATTCAATGCCATCATAATATATATATTCAATATCATTTTTTAATTGAAAATCATCATAATCATATCCATCAGTATCTTTATATTTAAAATCTGGTTTATCTTCATAAATAATTTTATGATATTTGAAAAAATAAGAAATAATTGGATGGTTCTTATATAATGACTGACATTCATCATTATATTTTTGTAAAATCTTTTTACATAATTTATAAATATCATCAAATAAAAATAAATTATGGTTTTTTTCTTTTTTATCAAATTGGGAAAACTTAAAAGTAATATTATTCTGTTCATAAAAATCATCAAAATTGTATTTTTTATTAGAAATCATAAATAATTCAGGTTCTTTAATAATAATATCAAATTTAAATTCTTGATTAACATCATTTGAGTTACATATATATTTAATAATAACATCATCATTAAATACATAAATCATAAACATTTCAAAATATTTTAATTTTATATTCTCTTCTTCATTATTATATTTTGTATAATTTACTAATTGCAAATGTTCTTTTTTAAACTCACAATATGCAATCATACTAGAATTTTTATTAATTACTTGAAATATTGACATTATATTTATAAATAAAAATATAATTATAAATTAAATCAATTTTTATAAAACTATATTATAAAGCATTTTCATAGTCAGATAGATAGCACAAAATATAATGAAAAAATCTTTTATGTAAATTTTTAGGAATTTCTTGTCTATAATCAAAATATGTTTCTATATAACCATCATATGAACCATGTTCATAACAATCTTCATAATATAATTTATGTTTATTATCAAATGTTATTCTAACAATTACACTTTTTTCATTATTAGTATTATATTCTTCTATATCATAATCAGTAACTTCAATGGTTGTATTATAATCTCCATAAGATATAAAATTATTATCCTCAACCATAAACATTCTTGCACATATTGTTAATAATTTTAGTTTGAATTTTTTAATAATATCTTTATTATCTGTAGACTTAACTACAATACCAAATATTTTTTCATACTTTTTTGTTAGATTATTATAATAGTCATATACTTCTTTTACACAATCTTCTGTTGATAAGTTATTTATAAATTCAATCATTGTTCTTAGTACTTTAACAACCTCTAACCAATTTTTTATAAAATCATTATCTATAGCATGATCATTATAATAATAGCATCTAAATATATTACATACCATACATAATTCTTCTTCATCTTTAATTTCATTTATAAATTCTTCTTTTAACCATTCTTTTCTATATTTAATAGTAAATGGCTCATACTTATAATCATCGCGATATTTTGGATCCATTTTTTGAAAAGGTCTACCTGAATCTCTATCAACTTTATTATTTCTAAGTTCATAACCGTATCCATTTTTATATTTTTCTGGTTCCCCTTTAGCCTCTACTATTTTTTTATATTTGAATAATATATATTCAAAAAGTGTTTTAATATCTATATATTCAGTTATGGTTTCATTTGAAAGTGATACTAATTTATCATATATAGGTTTATATATTTCTTTTTCAGTAAATTTCTTTGATGGAATTTCAAAATCATCAATATTAATATTAATACTAATATTATTCATTTTTAATTTTTTTTTAATATAAACATAAGATTTGGGTTCATCTATAACTATATCAAATTTATGGTTTGTATTTATATCTAATAATTTACTAATATATTTAATAGTAAATGGCTCATCTATAACCTTATTCATCCACAAAGAACAATAATATTCCTCTATATTTTCTGGTTCTTCTTTAATTTTAAATAATAATATATTTTCTTTATTAAAAATACATTTTGAATAATATTTTTTATTATCAATGATTATTAAAAATAAATAGGCTTCCATTAATAAATATTATAATGTTATTTTAAATAATAATTATTAGGAAGTCATATAATTGTTAGGGTCGAAAATTTCAATACCTTCAGCTCCATCATACTCATGAATACGAAACATTGTATTTTCAGGAATGAACTTTACTACCAACTTTGCAAAGCTATCAACACATGGATGTATCATATTTGGAAAAATAGAATTCATCATATCCTCATATGTTTTAGTAGCTTCATCTGTAATTTTACGAGTACTAAAATGTTTTTTGAATTCATCTGATAGAACATATAATACAATCCTGCTATCAAAAACATATTGGTGTTGTTTAGTAGGTGAGTCAAAATAGTTAGTAGACCAGCCACCTCCATAATAAGTATGAACTAGAACTGCAACTGTGCCATCTTCAAAAACAACTTTTGAATATGAGGTATTAGGAACAGTAACTTCCTTATAATTATTAATAACACCATTAGATAAAGTTAAAGTATTAGGATAGTTTGAAATAGAAGACATATAATTGTAATAATAAATATTAATTTAACGTAATATCAATCAATTTTTTGAAAAATATATTTATCTGAATCTACAAAATTATCATTAAATAATTTAATTGGGTCTTTTAATTCTTTCATTGAATATTCACCATCAAATATATTATATAATACATCTTCTATTTTGAATAAAATAATATAATATACTTCTTCCATGCTTTTGCCTTCAATGAAAAAAACTTCACCATATTCGCAACTTATAAATAAATATTTAAAAGTCTCATTATTATTAATCATTTTATTATAATATTTTGATATATAGTACTTTTCATAAGATTCGTTAAATTCTTTCTCTGTTTTTTTATTTATTTTAGGAAGTGTAGTATTATTAATATTATTAATGTTATTTTCATTTTTCATATACTTAATTTCTTTGAATACATAATAATCATTCTCAAAATAATGTGTTTTTAATAGTTCAATTGGTTCATTTAATTCTTCTATTGTGTATTCAGAACCAATGTATGTATATATATCATCACAACAATTATAATCTATTTCAAATAAAATTTTATAATATATTTCATTCATTGAATTTCCTTTCAAGAAATAAACATCATTACTTTCACGACAATAAAATACATATTGATAAATAGTATCTTCTTTATCAATTTTAATAGTATTTATAAAATAATTTTTATAGGATTCATTGAATTTTTTACAAGTACTAGTATTAATATTATTATTCATATATTATTATTCATATTATGTTTTTATATAAACCAAAATAAAATTGATTTATTAAATAATGGATATTTACTTTTTAAGAAAAAAATATATATTATAATAAATAAATGTCAATGATTAAAAACGAAGATTTATATAAAAATCGCTTTGCGTATACATATCAGTTGGATATTTTAGAAAAAAATATAATGAATTTGAGTGGTAAAAACTACGCTATGCGTAATTGAACACTCAATATTTAACAGCTGAATTTTGCGCCAAATATATATTGAATAATGAATATTTTGATGGCGTAGAAGAAGATTATCTCTATACTGGTGATTATGTGTTACAAAAACAAAAACATATTAGTAAAGAAGAATTATTATATTGGATTAAAAATACACCTGGTTCATATTATTAGAAAACTTTGGAAGAATTTCTAGTTTAAGGTTAATTTATTAACTTTAGATGAATTTATAAATATTGAATTATATATTTATTTCAATTAAATTAATATTATTAATGGACCATATTAAAGTAACAGATAAACTAATTAAAAAAGTTCATCAAATGGTTTTTGATGAACTTAAAACAAAGCGAAAAATTAATAAATTTGTTAAAGAATGTAAAAAACTAAATGAAATTGTTTCGTATAAAGAATTAAATGGACGTATTAATGATTTAATTGAAGAATATTATATGATGAAAGATATTAAATTTAATCGTGATATTAATGATTTCTTTTTATCAGATATTGAATATATTATTTTCTATTATTTCCGCGAAAATGATTTTAATTATACTATGATATAAATGTTATATAAGTTTTCATAATTCTATTATAAATAAAATCAATTAAGCCACTTAAACTATTATATTTAATCAAACTATCAGCTCTTTTTTCAAGAACTTCAATATATTGTTTTCTTAATTTAAGACTATCACATATTGATATAGGACATGCTATTAAATGATGTGTCATATAATTAAATAAAATACGAGCACATCGTCCGTTACCGTCACGAAACGGATGGATTCGAAGGAATTCTGAAAAAAATATAATTGATTTCAATATATATTCATTTTTATTATTACATACTTTATTATTAAAAAAATCAATTAACATATTTAATTTTTTTTCAATAACTATTGGATTAGTATATTCCATATTAGAATTATTTGCATATACATATGATTTACGAAGTATTCCAACATTATCTTCTGATAATAAATCTTTCATTAACATTTTATGAATATTATAAATTAAATCAATTGTTATTTCTACTATATCATTATCATATTTAATATATTCATTTAATGTATTATTTATATTTATAACTATTTGTTGTTCTATTTTTGATAAGCAATTTAAATTACCAGTTTCTATATAATTAATAATCACTTCTTGCGTTTCCCCTTCATTAACTGATGGATTTGTTTCAGTTAACCATAAATCTTTTATATATAGCATTTTTAAATATTCATAAGCTTCTTTATTATCTTCATAATTAATATTATCTAAAAAGCAATATGTATTATTATATTTATTTAGTACCTTTAATTTATGATAATTATATAAATTATTTAATTGGTCAATATATTGCATTATAATAATATTATATTATTTATTTAATACTTTTATTGAAATCTAACATATTTATTTAATATATTAAGAATGTGATTAAAATATTTTTTATGCAATATTTTAGGAATATAATAATTATCAAATTCTGTTCTAATATATCCATCTAATGATTGAAAATCATAACAATCTGCATAATATAACTCATCTCCACCTTCATAAGTTATTTTAACTTTATTAGTTATTTCACATTCTTCTTCATCATTTCTATCACAATATTTATCATCTGAAATATTATAATCAGTAATATTAATATCATTTTCAAAATCTTCGTAATATATAAAATTATCATCTTCTACCATAAATCTCAATGAATGTAATGTTAATAGTTTAATTATATATTCACTACTATTAGATAAATCTTTTATTTTATACAATTTATTAATTTGATTATTATAATAATTATATACTTCTTTTACACATTCTTCCTTATCTAATTTATTCATAAATTCAATCATTGTTCTAATTAATTTTACAACATCTAACCATTGTTGCCTCAATTCATCATTAAGACTATAATTAGCATCATCTTTATTAAAATTTTTATCCTCATATTCATAAGCACTAAAAATATCACATATTATATATAATTCCTCTTTGTCTGTTATTTCATTAATAAATTCTTCTTTTAACCATCTAGGCTCTAATTCCCATTTATATGTTTTTTGTATTTCAACATATTTAAAATTATTTTCATCAGTTAATGATCTACCGCTATCTCTATCAACTTTATTATTTGTAAGTACAAAATTATAATTACATTTTGTTTTAACTTTATTACTTTTAATTATTTGTTTATATTTAAAAATTATATAGTCAAATACCAATCCAAATTCCATATGATTATCAAGTTCTTTATTCCATAATGATTTCATTTTATCATAAATAGGTTTATATACATCATTAATAGACATTTTTTTATTTTCTATTTCAAATACACTATTTTGAATAAAATTAATATTATAATTTTCTATCTTAAGTTTCTTTTTAATATATACATAATTTGATTTAGATTCATCGATAATAAGATCAAATTTAAAATGTTCATTAATATTAGATAATTTACCAATATAAGAAATACTAAAAGTTTCATCTATAATATCTTTCATCCATAAAGAACAATAATATTCATTAATATTTGCTGATGGATTTTTTATTTTGATTTGTTCCATATTTTGTTTATTAAAAACACATTTTGAATAATATTTTTTATTGTCAATAATGATTAAATAAATAAAAGTCTCCATTTATTAATATATTGTTTAATTTTTATATATAAATAAATCAATTTTAATAAATAGAATCTTATAGTTTTGGTATATATTTCAATAGTAAACATAATTTTATCTATAACATTAAAACAAATGAACTACCTTGAAAGTCTGTTAATCCTATATAATTATATAAGTCTTCATAAAACATATAAAAATATTTACATGTTTTATCATAATTCTTTAAAAATATACTTATAAATTCTTTTAATAACATTTTTGGATTTGTTTTTATTGCTTCTTCTGTTTGCTCAATTAATGTATCTTTCTTTGTTTTTTTAATATATTTAACCAAATCAATATCTGATATAGTTAATGTATCCATAATTTTAATATTATTTTTATAATCTTTATTTTTATATTTATCTATTTCAAAAGTAATTTCATCTCTTGGTCTAAATCCATATTTTCCATACCATGTATGACCTGTTAATAAAATTAACATTTTTGTTAATTTTATTTTATTTATTCCACAGTTTTTAATACTATTATCTTTTAATATTATTTTATTTATATTTAATTTTGAACTATATTTTTTTATCATTTTTAATGTTATTTTTAATAAATGAGAACCTATATTCATATTTGTATTATATAAGTTAGAAGGTGAATATAAACAGTGTGTATAATTTCCAATACCATGCAGTTCAACTAAATTATCTTTAACTGATATAATTAAACTAATACATTCATTATCTTTTCCATCTAATGAATATAATATATAATTATCATCATCTAAATTAGATTTTTCAAATTCATAAATGAAATCATTATAATCTATTTTTAATTTCTTACCACCTCCTTTCATATTATATAATGTTTTTAATGAAATATTATTTATAATATTTGAATTTCTATAAATTATTTTTAATATTTTTTTATTCATATTATAATTATAGATTATATATTTGAGTTAGGAAACAGTTTACATAAACCGATAGTTAGATTATTTATTACGCATTACGCATTTTTTTTTATTTTATATTACCACTGATATTCGTAACAAAAGGATATAGTTGAGCTTTTGACATTAAATAATTTTAGATTATAAATAGAGATTATCAATTAATTAATCATCTTCATCATAAACAGGACAATCTATAATATCATACATAGAATTATCTTCTTTATCTTTATATTTATATAAATATAAATCCCAATTTATTCTTTTATTAAGAAATCTAAAAATGAACGGTCTAACATCTTCTTCAATAAAATCACAATCATAATATTTATCAATATCATAACCACTCTTTTCATCTCCTTCTGATCTTTCATAAGTAAACTTAGCATTACAATCTTTTGCTTGACCTAATAAATATATTTCTTTTCTGTATTGAAATAAATCACCTTTGCTATAATAAATATTTTTAACAGAAAAATTATATCTAATATGTTTAAAATTATTATCAGTATTCTTTAGCTTTCTAATTTGTTGTGTTATAAATTTATTATTATAATATGTTTTATTAGTACCATATAAACATAATAATTTTAAATATTTTAATTTCTTTTCAGCATCATCGCATTTTCTTTTAATAAATTCTGGACTAAAACATTCTAATTTATTTAACTTCTCTATATTCTCCTCTTCTAATTCTGCATCGTACTCAAAATTATCATAATCAAATGTATCATATTCTTGTTCATCATCATCATAATCTTTAAAATTCCACATATTTACTTTTTTATAAACTTCATCTTTAATATTTTTATAATTTAGATATTCATTGTTATATTTAATTTTCTCTTCTTTCATATCAATAATAATATTAAATATATTCATATTCATATTAATATTATTATTTGTAGTACATATGAATTCCATTTCTTCATCAATTAATGGATTAATCCATTGATTAATTAAATCAGTATTGATGTACCAATAATGTAATTTTTCATCAATAATGCTCAAGGCTAAATTATTTGTTTTTTTAGATCTATAAATAGAATATATAAAACCAGTTGACATTAAATAAATAAATTTTATTTGTTTAAATATGCTTAATTTTATTTAAAATTTATTTTAAAATAATAATATATATTATAATAATATATTATATGGTTAATTTTGATGATTTACAAATTATTAAAAAATTAGGTTCAGGAGTTTTTGGAACAAGTTATTTAGTAAAAAAAACCAAAGATAGTAATCAAGAATATGTATTAAAAATTCAAAAACTATTATACTCTGAAAAAAAACTAAAAGATAATAATAGAGATTATAAAGAACAAATTTGGAGAGAAATTGATTTACATGAATTTGTAAATACATTAGATAAAAAAGAACAAATATTTTTTACTAAAATATATGAGTATAAAATTATTAATAATTGTGATTATATTCAGACTGATAAAATACACCAAAATATTCCTTATTTTAAAAATTAGATGAATCCAAATGGTGTATTAAATATTTATTAGAATATAAAGAAGGAATAACACTTAAGGAGTTTTTATTAAAAAATAAATTAACTGAAAAACAAATATATTCTATATTATTGCAATTATGTAAAATTATTTTAATATTATATAATGGTGGATATAGTCATGGTGATTTACATCTTGAAAATATTATAATAAATAGCACAAATAATAAATATTTTGATTTTATGGATATCAAATAAATGTTATTGATTATGGTTTCGCATTACATAAAAAATATGGTAAATATTATACTAAAACTATAAAAGCGAACTTAGGTAAAAATTATAACATAACAAAATATATGTTTAATGAAATGTTTGTATCAACGTATAAAATTATTAATAATTATGCACAATATATAAATGATTGTAATATATTAAAAAAAAAACTACCATGGGAGCACAAAGATTATAAATTATCTTCATTAATAAAAAAAATTATGTCAAAACATTCTGATTTTTATAAAACAACAAAAGATAAATATTTACAAGTATATCCAAATGCTGATAAATTATTGAAATATTTTGAAAATAATATTGATAAAGAAATGTATGAATTATATAATAAAAAAAATTATAGTGACTTTTTACATTTAATTAATAGAATTGAATATGAATTTCATTTATTATTTCCAGAAAAATATGCAAAATATGGCAAATGGTGTTCTTATTATGAACATTTATTACCAAATGATGTTGTATTAAATTTATTAAAGATTGATAATTATAAAGAATATGTTGATTATTTAATTAGTAAAATAATTTGAAATTGTTACACTGATTTTTTTAATAAAAACTGAATTATTAATATAAAATAATAAAATATATATTATTATAATATGAGCTTAAAAGTTAAACAAATAGAAAAACCAGATATAGATTTATTACTAGATTTATCAAGAAAATTTGATTTTGATAATATAAATATATCATATTATGAATCAATATTTGAATTCTATGATAAAACAACTGAAGGTTATAATTTAGTAGGTTTAATCAATTATTGCATATTACCATCAATGGCTGGGAAATATCGTGTTTATATACGTAATTTATATTATATAAATAATACATATATTAATGATATTATTAAATCATTATGTAAATATTGCAAAAAAAAAAAATTAACAATTAATACCTCGTTACAAAATAATAAATTTAATGATAAATGTAAAAAAGCATTTTATGATAATAATTTTAAAGGTGAAGATATAATATATTATCTATATTAATATATATTATGGCTGATGATTTTACTGCAAAAAATGATTATAAACTTACAAATTTTACAAAAGATGACGCAGTTATTATTAAAAGAATAAAAGAATATTCAAAGCGTAATTGTAGAAAAGAAATTGAGACATCATATATTACTTATACATTAAATAATTTTGATTATGGCTTTTCATATTTTAGAACTGAAATTTTAAATAAAGATAAAACTGAGAAAAATAGACCATGTGCATTTGCATGTATTAAACATAATGATAAAGAAATAAATAATACTATTTTTTTAATGTTAATTTGTTCAATAAAAAACATAGATAATTTAGGATCAAAAATATTAGATAATATAATTGAATATGCAAAAAATAAAAAATTCAAATATATTCGTTTAGAGTGTAATAAATCCGTTATTAAATTTTATGAAAAACATAAATTTATTGAAACAGGTAAAATAGAAAATAATATGATAAGTATGATAAAAATAATAGATTAAGATTGGCACATTATTAATATCCTTTCACTAATGGGTCACATTGGTTATAATCTTTGATTATTTTTAAGACGCAAGTGGAGGGATAATAATTGATATTCTCATATAGATTATATTAATTACTTAATTAGTAAAATAATTAGAAATTGTTACAAATATTGATACTAATAAAATAAAATAATAATTTAATATATAATGTTATTTATAAATATAATATATATATTATATAATATGAGCGATGGATCTTTATTACAATTAGTCGCATTAGGTGAAGCAGATGCATATTTAGTAGATAATCCTACAATAACATATTTTAATCAAAATTATAAAAAACATACTAATTTTTCTATTGAAAGTATTGTTCAAAAATTCAAAGGTGTTGCTAATTTTGGAGAAATAATAAACTGCACTATTTCAAGACATGGTGATTTAATTTGGAGATGTTATGTAGAAGTTTCATTATCATCTATAGTTACTGAAGATGCTAATACTTATTGTAATAGAGTTGGATTTAAATTATTAAAAAAAATAGAATTAAGAATAGGTGGTAATATAATTGATACTCATTATAGTCATTGGATGCATATTTGGACAGAATTAACACATAATGATAATATGAAACTATTATTAAATAAAATGGTTGGGAATAAAGCAGATGATGGTCAATTAGGTGCTAATAATAATCCTGGCACATTAATGATACCATTATTATTTTCTTTTTGTCGTAATCCTGGTTTAGCATTACCATTAATTGCCCTCCAATATCATGAAATTGAAATAATTATAGAATTTGAAACATTTAATAATCTTATATCTGATTTAAATATACTTAATAATATTTCTCAAGGAACTATGAGTAATGTTAGTATTTGGGTTGATTATGTGTTTTTAGATACAGAAGAAAGAAAACAATTTTCTCAAACATCTCATGATTATCTTATTGAGATTACACAAACTCAGGAAATATCATTATATGCAAATA
>JACCDO011690309.1_pt1 | contig 13446 bp, 16 predicted proteins | sample 7446101 | NCBI WGS metagenome assembly JACCDO01 (sample SAMN15323440, study PRJNA562643) | freshwater metagenome | isolation source: river surface water | place: USA:Blue River Watershed | collected 2017-08-16
CTCAGGCTCGATGAGGAGCGAAGACCCTGAATAAATTTTTGAGAAGTTTTACTTTGAAAAAATATGAAGGGTGTACTGAACCTGTAAGGTTCGATAAGTGTACTCACGGTCCCGTAGGGTCGTGTGAAATTTCAGCAGAAAAATACCTGTGACCGATTCCCATTTATTTGTAGTCACTCACTTTTTTGGTATAATTACCTTATGTACAGAGATGATGATTTGGGTATAAAATTTGAGACTGATGCTGTCCATAATAGTTTTAACTATGTTGGGGCAGATTTACCTAAAATGGTCGCATTTGTAATTTCTCATTCTGGAGGCAAGATAACTAATAGAAAACAAGCAGAGATTTTTTTATTAATACTCGTTGGAGTGCTATTTTTGTTCGCTATCCTTATCCCTTATATTTTTGGTTCTGGTGGGGTAGAGACATTGCCACACACAGGAGACACTAGGACTGTTATTTAATATGATTTTTAATAAATTTTCTAATACAAAAAGAGGTTTTACTTTAATAGAGCTTTTAGTAGTTGTAGCTATTATCGGTGTGTTGTCTTCAGTAGTTTTGACTAGTCTAACTAGTGCTAGGAGTAGAGCCAGAGATGCTGCTCGTAGACAAACCTTGCGTAGTATAGCTACAGCCTTAGAGTCTTATGCTAGTGATAATGGGGGAAATTATCCTGCTTTGGGATGGATAGCATCCAGTCAGGGAGCGACATGGTTCCCAGCATTATCTAGTTATCTAACTCAACAGCCTCATGACCCACTCGATGGCACAGTCTGTAAATGGGATGCCAATCAAGTATATGCTTATGCATATATATCTGATGGTAATAATTATAAATTAGTAGCTTGTGCAGAAAATCAGCCAAGCGCTAGTGATCCTATGTATGATGCTCAGAGACCTAGGATGGTGTTTATGGTGTGTCAGGCTAGGACAAACCAAGCTTATTGTGGTATGGGTATTTAATTCTTAGTGTGTAGATATAGATAGATGTCTTCTAGGGCGCGTACAGCATCTCCTGCGGCTATATTGTTCTGATGATAAAGTACATCAGTACAGTCTCCAGCAGCCCAGATGCCTGGAGTATTGGTCTTTTGGTTTAGAGGATTTATCTTGACTCTATTTATTTGATCTAACTCCACGATGTCTTTAGCAAAATCTGTATTTGGTATTTGGCCTATCTCTACGAATATACCAGTGACTTTGAGTTCTTTTTGTTCACCAGTCTTGGAGTCTTTATATATCAAACCACTGACGAATTTCTCTCCTGTGATTTCCAGTATGTCAGCATTTTTAATAACAGACATCTTAGGATTTTTAAGAACTTTCTCTACTGTGACTTCATCTGCACGGAAAGTGTCTGTGCGGTTTATCAAAGTCACAGATTTACAATAAGCGAGTAGTTGAGCAGCTGATTCAAAGCCAGCATTGCCTCCACCGATAACAGCTACATCTTGATCAGCGAAAATAGGTCCATCACAAGAAGCACAATAGGTGAGTCCTTTGTGTTCTAATCTGTCTGCATTTTTAGCTTCTATTTTTCTTCTACTACTACCACTAGCTATGAGTATAGTACGGGTCTCAAATTCTTGATTGTCTTCTGTTTTAACTATAAAATTTGAATCTTTTTTAACTACCTGGTTTACTTTATGACCTTCTTTGACTTCTAGGTCTACTCCAGCATTTGCCATAACATGTTTTTTGAAACTTTCGCCCAATTCAGCACCAGAAATAGCCGGAGTGCCTATCCAGTTATATATAGTCTCAGATACTACAGATTGACCACCCCATTCGGATGTTATAAATAATGTTTTTAGTTTTTTGCGGGCAGCATATACTGACGCAGCTGTACCAGCTGGTCCACCACCAATAATTATTAAATCGTAAAGCATAGTTATATTATACACGTCTTTATAAAGACAGCAAAAAACTTTTTCTTTGGGCTATTTTTTATAAAGCAATCTATCTGGGCAAGCTTGCCCAGCGAACTTCTCGTCGCTCAAGAAAATAATACAAAGAGTACTTTGTTTATTTTCTAAGTTCCTGCGAAAGGCTTTCTAAAAAATAGTCCCAAGAAAACTTTATTTTTTATTTCTTCTCAAAAATGCAGGGACAGCAGACCAGTCCTCGCCATCGTCGTCAATTATGATTTCTTCTTCTACTATTTTTGTTGGTTCAGGCTTGCGCTCTATTTTCTTAATGAAGTCATTTTGAGGTAGGGGGTTGTTTAGAGTGTTGTTGTTTTGGATGTTCTGGATTGTATTGTGAACTTCTTTTTTCACCTGAGCAGCATTCTCTTCTTTTACGACTGGAGCAGTATTGAATAGAGTCTTCTTCGGCATAGCTGCATCAGGACCGAATGAAGTGGCTATGACTGTCACCTTAAGTTCACCCTTTTTTAATTTCTCATCACGGATAGTACCGAAGATAACTTTAGCATCCTTGTCTATTGATTCAGTTATTATTTTAGCTGCATCTTGGATTTCATGAATTGTGATATCGTCTCCACCAGAGATAGCAAAGAGTACACCTTTGGCGCCATTTATAGATACTTCTAATAGTGGGGAATTAATAGCTTGCAATGCTGCTTTCTCAGCACGCTTCTCTCCAGAAGATAATCCTATACCCATGAGTGCACTGCCGGCTTCAGACATGATAGCTTTGATATCAGCGAAGTCCACATTGATAATACCAGGAGTAGTAATAAGGTCAGAAATACCTTCTACTGCCTGGCGAAGTACATCGTCACACTGAGCGAAAGCATCTTTGAAATTTGTATTTTTATCAGCTAATTGGAGTAATTTGTCATTTGGTATTGTGATGATAGCATCTACTTCTTTTGCTAATTCCTCGATGCCTTTTTCTGCCAATTTCATACGGTGATTGCCTTCGAAGAAGAATGGCTTAGTAGTCACTCCTACAGTCAGGACACCTTGTTCTTTGGCAGCACGAGCGATAATAGGTGCTGCACCAGTACCAGTACCACCACCCATACCACAAGCGATAAATACCATGTCTGCACCTTTGATCACATCTTGAATTTCTGCTTTTGTTTCTTCAGCAGCTTTTTTACCAATTTCTGGATTCATACCAGCACCTAGACCTTTGGTTAAGTTTTTTCCAATATGAATTTTCTTCTCTGCGAGTGAGTGATGTAAGTCCTGAGTATCAGTATTCATGCAAATAAAAGTCACACCTTTGACTTTAGAATTAATCATATGATTGATTGCATTCTTTCCAGAACCACCAACTCCGATTACCATAATTCTAGCGAAACTCTCTATTTCTTGATTTACTTTTGGCATAATTTTATTTGAATTAATCCTTCACTTTCGTTCAGGATCCCGTTTTGTATCGGGACTGTTATGCAACCATACTACCACTAGGGTAAAAAAAAGCAAATTGTACATTTTCGGTAAAAGTTGCCTTATTTTAAGAGTCCCTTGGGGGTTAGGGCATTAGCTGTTTTAGTATTGATTTGAAATGCTTTTTTAGGTCTTTGGATATACCTCCTAGAGAGCTGTCATTGTAATGATGCTCATCTTTTATGGCATTGATTAGGCCCACTGCGGTAAAGTAACTAGGATCTCGCAATTTAGTTTTAGTATTACCAAATATTTCTGTGTTTCCGATACTAGAAGGTAAGTGCAATATTGATTTAGACAATTCTGCTAGGTCTGGAGTATTGGCACCACCACCGACAAATACGATGCCAGCAGGTAGTAGCTCTGAGCGTTTTATTTTTTTTAAATGATTTTCAATTAATTCAAAAATGTCCGACAGCCTAGCCTCGATGATTTCTTGTAATTTCTTTTTAGAATAATCCTCGATGAGGTTGCCGAGCTTGAGACTCTCTGCTGTCTCAAGTGGTATCTTCATACCGATGGCTATGTCATTGGTGATATCTCCACCACCGATAGGAAATGTCTGCATAGACACTAGAAGACCATTTTCAAATACTGAGATAGAGACCTTTTCTGCTCCGATGTCGACTAATGCTCCACCCACTATTTTTTGTTTGTCAGATAATACTATTGAACTACTAGCTAAGCCTGCGGGTATGACATCTAGAGTCTCTACGCCAGCTTGAGCCACTGCATTTATCAGGTCTTCTAGGTGCTGGATAGAATAAGTTAAGAATAGGGCTCTAACCTCTATTTTATTTCCACGCATACCTTCTACACGACCCTCGACATCCTTGCCATCTAGTTTGTATGAGAGTGGTATGGATTGGATTATCTTTTTATTATTTAAGTTTAAGTTGTCTTCGCATTCTTCGAGAGCTTTGTTTATGTCTAGGCTAGTGACTTCACCATCTGCTTTGGTGACTATGGCTATGCCGGACGCGAACTCGCTTTTTAGTGTGGTACCAGATAGGGAGATAAATGCACGCTTGATTTTTATATTGCTACTCTTTTCTGCAATTTCTATAGCTTTCTTGATAGAGTTTGAGACTTCATCTATGTTATTTATATAACCATGGCGCATGCCTAGGGTAGGGGCTTCACCGAAGCCAATTATCTTAGGATTTTTTTCTCCTTTTAGAAATTCTCCCACCACAACTTTAGTCGTGTTGGAACCCACGTCTATTCCTATTGAAATGTTTCTGATCATCCAATAATAAATTTAAACTATAATATTTTTATTATAGCACTTAATTTAAAATTAGGCACAGATATTTTGTGGTAAATATTTTTTACAATACTTATCTTCTAGTTTTTCCATTTTAGGACCATGATCTAGACCCTTGAGATGGAGCATGCCATGAATAGCTAAGAAGAATAACAGACTCTCGAATTCTTTGCCAAAATTTTTCTCTGGATTTTTAGATTCTTTCTTTATTAAACTAGGGGTCAATATGAGCTCGCCATTTGTTTTGGAAAAAGGGAAGGATAAGACATTTGTAGGTTTATCTTTACCCCTATATTCTTTGTTTATCTTATGAGAAGTTTTCTCATTTACCAAAGCTATAGATAATGAGTATTTAGGACCCAAGATGTCATTTTTTAAAATAGAAAAAGGCAAAACACGGATTTTCATCCTTGTCTTGTTCGTGATAGAGAAATCACTAGAATTTTGTTTCAACATTATTTATTTAATCTGTTTCCAGAGATTTTGCCGAGCTTCTTTAGGACTTCTATTTCCTTTCTTTTCTGCATTCTTTTTAGAGCACTTTTCTTTGCTTTTAGTTTAGATTCTTCTCTTTCGTTGTAGCGAGCACCCTTCACTTTGTGGATTATGCCTGACTCCTGAACACGACGAGAAAAACGGCGCAAAATACTTGCGTTGTTTTCATTTGAATTTTTCTTGACCTCAATTACTGTTTTTGCCATATGGGTTATAGATTATCATAACTCTCCAATTTTCGCAATATGTCTTTAGCTCTGTGTTTAAATTGATTTTTAGATTTAAAATGATACCATTGTAATATGGATAAAACAGGAAATTACATAACTAAAGAGAAAAAGGAGGCTCTGGAAGCTGAGCTCGCTCATTTAAAAGGTCCAAGGAGACAAGAAATACTGGCTACTCTGTCTTATGCTAAGTCTTTAGGAGATTTAAAAGAAAATTCAGAATATCATCAAGCTCGTGAAGATCAGGGTAAGAATGAAGATAGAATAAATAAAATAGAAGAGATATTAAAGTCTGCGCAGGTAGTAAATGGTGGAGGTACAGAGACTATACAAATAGGTTCAAAAGTCGTGGTGCAAAAAGAAGGTACTAAAGAAGAGAAGACTTTCACTATCGTCGGCTCCGAAGAAGCCTCTAGTGCAGAAGGTAAGATCTCAAATAGATCACCATTTGGTTCTGCATTGTTCGGTAAGAAAAAGGGAGATGTGGTGACTGTGAAGACCCCAAATAGTGAAGTAAATTATAAGATAATCAGTGTAGCTTAATTGGCTATTAAATAAAATGTCATCATTAGATGAAATTCGCGATATTAGAATAAAGAAAATTGAGCTTTTAAAACAAAAGGGTGTCAATCCTTATCCAGCAGAATCTAAAAGAGAACTTTCTCTACAAGAAGCCATCGATACTTTTGAAACTTTAGAAAAAAGTGGGGAAGTAAAATGGGTCTCTGGACGAGTGATGTCTCTCCGTGGACAGGGAGCTATTATTTTCACTACACTTTTTGATGGTACGGCGAATTTCCAAGCTCTACTTAAAAAGGATGTCATCGGTGAAGACAAATTATCTTTTTGGAATGAAGTCGTAGACATAGGAGACTTCGTAGAAGTACAAGGTAAATTCTTCACTACTCAGAGAGGAGAGAAGACAGTAGAAGTCGTGGATTGGCGTATGCTCTCCAAGAGTCTTCGTCCACTTCCTGAGAAATGGCATGGACTCGTAGATGTAGAGGAGCGTTTTCGCAAGAGATATTTAGATATATTAATGAACCCAGAGTTAAGGGATTTATTAGAAAAGAAATCCAAATTTTGGGATGCAACTAGAGAGTTTATGAAGAGTAAAGGATTCCTAGAAGTAGAGACTCCGACTCTAGAGACTACCACAGGTGGAGCAGAAGCCACACCATTTAAGACACACCACAATGATTTTGATCTAGATGTGTATTTGAGAATATCTATTGGTGAACTCTGGCAGAAGAGACTCATGGCTGCAGGCTTCCCCAAGACATTTGAAATAGGCCGTGCTTATAGAAATGAAGGTTCCAGTCCAGAGCATGCACAAGAATTTACTAACATGGAATTTTATTGGGCTTATTCTGATTTCAACAAAGGTATGGATTTGGTTCGCGAGATGTACATATATATAGTAGAGAAAGTTTTTGGTACGACTAAGTTTACATCTAAGGGTCATACTTTTGATTTAGCAGATGAGTGGGTCAAGGTGGATTATAGAGAAGAGATTTTAAAACAAACAGGTATAGATATACTCGAGGCAAATGAGAAAATGATGGAAGCTAAATTAAAAGAGCTTGGTGTTGTATATGATGGTACTAACAAAGAGAGACTTATGGATACACTTTGGAAATACTGCCGCAAGAATATTTCTGGTCCAGCATTTCTAATAAATCATCCGACTCTAGTGGCTCCTCTTGCTAAGAGCAATACAGATGGTAAGACTGTGCAGAGATTTCAGCCGATATTTGCTGGTAGTGAAGTGGGAAATGGTTACTCAGAGTTAAATGATCCTATAGATCAGCGAGAGCGTTTTGAAGTCCAACAGAAATTAATAGATAGAGGCGACACAGAAGCTATGATGGCAGACTTTGAATTCGTAGAGATGCTAGAACACGGTATGCCACCTACTTGTGGCTTTGGTTTTGGAGAGCGTATGTTTGCTATCCTTGTGGACAAGCCACTTCGCGAACTCCAGACTTTCCCTTTAATGAGACCTAAGGAAGAATAATATGAATTTTAATAATTTTGAAAATCAGCCTGAGTTAAATTTAGCAGAATTAGAAAAAAGAGTTGAAGCTATTGACCAGGAGATGGTAGATAAGGGTGAGGGGATAGATTCAACAGATCTTTCTAAATTAGCTAAAGAAAAAACAATTTTGATGAAAAAGATTGCATCATTAAAACATGAACCAATAAGTTCAGATGATTCTGATAAAGAAATTTCTTAAATAATTCTCTTTAAAACGAAAAACACCCCGAAAGAAAATCTTTCAGGGGTCGCTTTGTTGCACGATGTTAAAAAATAAAAACGAAGAACTATTGTCTCGACCCGCCGGTAGACATTCACGGCGGGGGTGACGAAGTATTGCACGGGTTAGGCCACATTGGGATGACTGAGGTCCACCCCCATGAGATCACGAACCTGCTTGTATCCGCAACCCTTGAGGATTTCAAACACTTGTGAACCTTTGACCTGGCCATTCACTACGAGGATTACACGGGTTTCGTCAGCCTGCTTCTCCTCGTAGACGTTGACTGCTCCGATCTCGGCTTTCATGGAGTTCAAGCCGCGCCGAAGCCCGAGTGCTGCGTATTTGGCTTTGAACGCAGCTCCTTCTTCGGTTACCACAAACCTCATGGCACCTCCTTTGTGCTTAATCGCACTTTTAATTTATACCACGAATATAGAATTATACAAGCTTTAATATTAAAAATATAAACGAAAAACAGCAGACCTTCCTTTGGGGGTCTGCTGTTGTGGGAGGTGAAATCCTCCCGATATCGTCCGAAGAATGTCGGACACATTTTGATCTTGGCTTGGAGCTACCTGCTCCAAATCTTCACCGGGCTGCCCTTGACGAAGGTCAGCCAAGTGTCGCTGCCGAGCGCCTTGCTCGGGGCGCCCAGCTGGATGTGCATGAAGTACCGCTCACCGTCGGGCAGTTCAGAATTGATGTAGATCCGCATGGTACGAACCTCACAGCTCCAGTAGACTGGGGCAGTGATAGTCTCCTGGGCAATGTCCCAGCTTTCCCATGACTGGGTGAGGCTTGGGCCCTGCACGGTGGCGTACACCGCCATGGTGTGCGAGGAGTCGTCCATGCCACAGATCGTGGCGTCGAACGTACCCCAGCCGTTGCTGTCCACGATGATCTCCCAGTTGTTCCAGTCTGGGATGAGCACACCTGGCGACCGCGTCAGGCGGTGGATGACCTGCGTCGATGCAGTCACCTCCACCGGAATGCGGGAGATCGAGTGCCCCCACGCGGTGACCTCCACCACGTAGGATCCAGCGAGGCTGTTGCCCCACCAGTCCGTCGTGAAGGAGTAGCGCCCCCACTGATCGGCGCAGCCCTGCTGCGCCTCGCAGTTAGTGGCATTCACCACCTGGAGTTCTCCTGTCGAGAGGTCGCGCTGCTTGAGCACGACCTGCAGGTTCCACCCACCGGTAGAACCGATCGGCCAGGCTTCGCCGTCGTGATTGACGGAGAAGATCTGGCCCTGCAGCTCCGACTGCGCGAATGCCGGCATGACACCAGCGACGAGCAGGAGGAGGGTGAACAACACTCTCTTCATGTGTTATCCTCAATGAACTGAAAAGGGTACAGGCACGCCCCGGCTGTCTAGCCGAGGGCCTGCGCCCGGAAAAACTACTCTATTATTATATCATATTATCACAAAAAGTCAATCTAGTTCCCAAAACGAAAAACACCCCGAAAGAAAATCTTTCAGGGTTGCGCTTTGGTGCACGATATTTAAAAAAGAACTTACTATATTTACCCCTGCCTCTACCATTACGGCTAGGGGGTGTGCGCGGGGTTTATTTATTTCACTAAACCCCAGATTGCCCCAAATACCGCAACCAGCTCGATGGTTGGCCAGATGAGTGTAGCGTCCTTTGGTGTTCGCTGAATCGTCCTAACGAAGACGATCAACGAAGCGACGACTTTCAGCGCTGTCAGTGCCATGGGCACCTCCTTAAGATGTTTATAACACGACTTGTAGAAACAGTCAATTTTTGAAGTTTTTATAGTTATCCACACACAGAGCATTGGCGGTATTTTTCATAGTGGTTTATAATATATACTAAGTGGGAAAAGGTGGGAAAATAATTTAAAGAGAAATTTTATGTTGATAGGAGAATACATACACACAATAGATGAAAAGAATAGAGTTTCTCTGCCAGTAAAGTTTCGCAAGGAATTAGGCAAGAAAATTATTATCACACCTGGACTCGGAAATTGTCTGTTCATTTTCACATTAAAAGATTGGAGCAAGGTGTCAAAGAAGTTGTCATCATCTGATAGCGAGCTTTCTTTTTTGAAAGCAGATCAGAGAAGTTTCAATCGATATATGTTTGGCCGTGCTGCAGAAGTAGAAGTGGACTCTATCGGTAGAATTCTCTTACCAGAATTTTTAAAAGATAGAATCAATCTCAAGAATTCTGCCGCATTTGTGGGTGTAGAAGACAGAGTAGAAATCTGGAATGAGAAGTCATGGACAGAACAAAAGAGTTTGATAGAGAAACAGGCCGAACAATTAGCAGAGAAATTAGGAAATAATTCTTTGTAAATATAATTTTGGGTTTAATTTTCTTAGATTTTGTAAACTGAAATTCTCAGCTTGATAATCAAGAAAATCCCAAAATTATGTTTACAAGGTAAACATAAAATATGCAGAGTGTTCACAAGACAGTTCTTTTAAATGAAACAATAGAAGGTTTGAACTTATCTAAAGATGGAGAGGGTCAGATAGTAGTGGATATGACTTTTGGAGGAGGAGGACACTCCAGACTCCTGTGTGAGAAATATCCGAAACTAAAGATACTGGCTCTGGATCAAGACAAGTCTGCTTTTCTAAAAGCTAAAGACAAATTTGAGTCTGTGAAGACTGATATCAAATTTATTAATTCTAATTTTAGAGATTTGGATAAAGTCTTAGTCAAAGAGGGTATAGAGCAGATAGACGGTATCTTGTTTGATTTAGGTTTGAGTTCAGATCAGCTTGAGAATTCTCTAAGAGGATTTTCTTTTATGAAAGATGAGCCACTACATATGACTATGAAAGAAAATCCTTCTAGAGAAGACATCACAGCTTCAGATATCGTAAATACTTGGAGTGAAGAAAATTTAGCGACAATTATTTATGGTTATGGTGAAGAGAAGTTTTCTAGAAGAATAGCTAAAGCCATAGTGGATGCTAGGCAGAAGAAGAAGTTTGAGACCACTTTTGATTTAGTTAGGGTTATCGAGGGTGCTGTGCCCGGAGCTTATAAGAGAGGTCGGATACACTGTGCTACGAAGACCTTTCAAGCATTGCGCATAGCGGTTAACGACGAGCTTCAGGCCTTGAGTGATGGCTTGGACAAGGGTTTCGATGCTCTACGCTCAGGTGGGCGGATGTCAGTCATATCTTTTCATAGTTTAGAAGATAGGGTAGTGAAGAGATTTTTTAAAAATAAAGATAAAGAGGGTCAGGGTAAATTAATAAATAAAAAAGTTATCGAAGCAAGTAAAGAAGAAATTAAAAATAATCCGAGATCACGCAGTGCAAAGTTGAGAATATTAGAAAAGATTTAAAAAATGAAGACAACAAGTATAAAAATCAAAAGTTATGTAAACAATGTGGACATCATAGTCGACAATGATTTACAGTACAAAATTTTTCATATGATGCTTGTGTCTTTCGGAGTCTTAGCTCTGTGTTATGTGTTTATTTTGGGCAATATGGTTTTCAATATAGTAGAGAGAAAAGTTATGGAGAAAGAAGCCCTGTCTTTATCAAATGAAGTTGGAGCCCTCGAGTTGTCTTACTTGTCACTTTCAAATAAGGTGGATTTAAATTTGTCTTATTCACTTGGTTTTAAGGAAGTTAAGCCAAAGTTTGCTACTCGCAAAGCTTTCGGTTTAAATTTCCCTTTAAATACATTATCTAACAATGAAATATAGTGCTCTATCTAGAACCAAGACTCTAATATTTTTTATTGTTTCTTTTGCTTGTGTATTATTACTCAAGCTTTTTTGGGTTCAGGTAGTGCATACTTCTTTTTATACTGATCAAGCCAACAGACAGTATGCTACTCCGAGTGACAGTATCTATGAAAGAGGTACCATATTTTTCACTCGCAAAGACGGTTCTCTGGTCTCAGGAGCTATGCAGACTACGGGTTTTAAATTGGCTATCAATACAGCCAAGATCGTCGACAGCGAAGATGTCTATAAAAAACTTTCAGAAATTACTCCAATCAAATACGAAGATTTCGTAGCCAGAGCCAGCAAGAAAAATGATCCTTATGAAGAATTGGCTGTGCATTTGTCTCAGGAGCAAGCTGATAATATAACTAGTCTCAAACTACCAGGAGTGTCTATATTTAAAGAGAAGTGGCGTTTCTATCCTGGAGATAGTCTGGCTTCACATACACTAGGCTTCGTGGGTTTTAAAGGCAATGTCTTGGCTGGGCGCTATGGTTTGGAGCGTTTTTACAATGATGAATTGTCTCGCAACAAAGACAATCCTTATGTGAACTTCTTTGCGGAAGTATTTTCCAATATCAATGATGCTTTTTTTGACAACAAAACTCGTGAGGGTAATGTGGTCACTAGCATAGAGCCTTCTGTGCAGAGTCTACTTGAAAATAAATTAAATGAAGTGGCTGAGACACAGCAAGCCGACTCAGTAGGAGGCATCATTATGAATCCAGTAGATGGTTCTATCTATGCTCTTGCCATAACCCCAGATTTTAATCCAAATGAATTTTCTAAAGTTAAAAAAGTTTCTATTTTCTCCAACCCATTAGTAGAAAACGTTTTAGAATTTGGTTCTGTGGTCAAGCCTCTAGTTATGGCCGCTGCTTTAAATGAAGGTGTGGTCACTCCAGCAACTTCATACAATGATAAAGGCTCAGTAATAGTAGAGAAAAAAGAAATTTTCAACTTCGATAAAAAGGGTCGTGGCCCAGGTACGACTATGCAAGATGTATTAAATCAATCCTTGAATACTGGTATGGTGCTGGTTGAGCAGAGACTGGGTAGAGAAAATCTCCGCAATTATTTGCTTGCTTATGGACTCAAAGACAAGACCGGCATAGATCTACCAAATGAGACTAGCGGTCTAGTGTCTAACATCTTAACCAGTCCTCGTGAGATAGAGTATGCCAATGCGGCTTTCGGACAGGGTGTGGCCTTTACTCCGATAGAGTTAGTTCGAGCTCTGGCCTCACTCTCAAATGGTGGTAGTCTGGTAGTGCCACATATTGCTCGTCAGATAAAATACGATGATGGTACTTTTAAAAATATTACTTATGAGACTACTCCAACGAAGATATCCAAAGAGACTAGTGAAGCTATAACCAATATGCTTGTCACTGTGATGGATAAGTCTATCAAGGGTGGTACCGGTAAATTTGATCATTATAGTGTGGCGGTGAAGACTGGTACAGCTCAGGTTGCGAAAGAAAATGGTGGAGGCTATTATGAAGATAGGCATACGCATTCGTTTTTTGGTTATTTCCCAGCTTATGATCCGAAATTCATTGTATTGTTGTATGCTATAAATCCTAAGGCTTCAGAATACGCTGCTCAGACTTGGTCTGATCCCTTTATCTCCATTACTAAATTTTTATTAAATTATTACGAAGTAGCACCAGATAGGTGATAATTATGAAAGACATTTTAAAGAAATTTTTATTTTATATTTTGCAAATAGAATCACGATTGGTTTTGTGGAAATATAAACCAAAAATTGTGGCTATCACTGGCTCTGTGGGTAAGACTTCTACCAAAGACGCAGTTTATGCTGCCTTCTCCAAAGTCTCTTATGTTAGAAAAAGCGAGAAGAGCTACAACAGTGAGATAGGTCTACCACTGACCATACTCGGTTGTCCAAATGGCTGGAATAATATAATTGTGTGGGTCAAAAATATTTTGCGAGGGTTGTGGCTGATAGTCTATCCTCACTCATATCCAAAATGGCTGATACTAGAAGTCGGTGTGGGTAAAGCAGGTGATATGAAGCGTACTGCTTCATGGCTTCGGACTGATGTGGTCATCATCACAGCTATAGGTGAGACTCCTGTGCATA
>JACCDO010137831.1_pt1 | contig 13443 bp, 15 predicted proteins | sample 7446101 | NCBI WGS metagenome assembly JACCDO01 (sample SAMN15323440, study PRJNA562643) | freshwater metagenome | isolation source: river surface water | place: USA:Blue River Watershed | collected 2017-08-16
ATCACACCGAGGATTCAGCTGCGGGCAAGGTGACCTGGAAGCTCGTGAAAAGCGACTTTCTGAAAAAGAACATCGGCGAGTGGACGATCCAAAGCGTGGGTCCAGGTAAGACGAAGGTGAAGTACTCAATCGAGATCGAATTCAACATTCCGGTCCCAAGCCTGATCCTGAATCGCTTGGTGAAGAGCAGCTTGCCTTCGATGATCAAAGCTTTTGAAAAAAAAGCACGCGCCTAAGCGTATAGATTTGACCGCTGTCGAAACTTTAGACAGGGCGGCGACCATTTTCTCGACATTCCAAAAGGGGTATCCCGAGGAATTCCGAGGACTTTCCAGCTCAAGCAAGCTCGCTGATTCATGGCACCCGGCTTGCTGAAGTGTCTGGTATGCCCGCAACTCGCGATCCCTCCCAGAAGCCTACGTTCCTGTTCACCAACCTGCACACCCTTTACCGGCAAGGCAAAGAAGCTGCGCTCGCGTCAGGCCCCGCCCCGGACGCCTCAGGCCGCGTAATCAAAGCAGGCGACTTGGCTGATCCAAAATTCTCGGTCACTGAACACCGTCCTTCGGAGTTCCTTGGAAAGCGCATTCAAAAGCCAGCCGCTTTGGCTTCGGTGGCCCCAAGGCTCGTCCCGGCGAAAGATGAACAAAAGAACCAAGCTGTCATCTCGGCAAAAAGCTTGATGCCACAGCCAAACCCGCTTCTGCGCTCACTCGAGCAACAGCTCAAACATTTGGACGAACTTCACCAGCGTCTCCAGTTCATGCTGAAGGAATTGGAAACTCTTTCTGACTCTTCGGATAACGATTAAGCCAGAGCCCGGGTTGGCGCTCGATTATGTGAGCGGCTTATCCGCACGACTTTGCGATCCTGCTCCGGTGGGCTGAATCGCAAGCAAAGTTCCATCGGGCGCCATCGGTGCTTCCGCGGTCTCTTTGATGGGTAGATTATCGGGAAACCGAGGCCGATCCGCGCGGAGCTTCGCCACGTCTCGCTTGGGTTGATGCGGCTGACGCGAGTAAGTGTTTTTCTTGGGGAGTTCAACGATCAGCAAATCTCCGTCGAAGCGCTTTCGGATTTCCCGAGCGTCTACGTCTTGGCTGAGAGGATGACTCTCGCTGTAGGCTTGATAAGCCGAAGTGCGGCGCTCCTGGCCTGATTCCAAAGACTGCACGTCGTCGTTTCTGCGGTGGCCAGAGAGAATCACTTGCTGATTTCGCACCGAGACCGAAACGTGTTGGCGCTCGTGCTCGGGAATTTTCGCGGTCAAGACAAACGCGTCGGAAGTTTCACTGAGTTTCGTTTGCAGGTCGATGTGTTGGTAGAACGGATCTTCGTTTCTTTCACTGAAAGCGTTCAGTTTCCGCGACGAATCGTCGCGAATCTCGACCAGCTGACGGGCTGCACGAAGCCGCAGATTATTCAGGACCTCTCGACTGGCAGCGACAGTCCGGTCGAAAAGCTGCTGATGGCGCTCTTCCGTGGCTTCTTGACGAGCCAAGTGACGCTGAGACTCCGCTTCGCGTTTTTGGTCTGCCAGTTCTTTTTCTTTCACGAACCGTTCTTCGGTCTCATTCCGCAGCTGAGCCGTTCTTTCCGCGTTTTGCCTTTGGAGAGATTCGGTTTCTTCGCGACCCGAGCGAATGAGGTGTTCCTGGAGCTGATGGTTCTTTATCTCGATCTCGTTGGCCTGATCTCGACCGTGCTTCTCGGTTTGATACAGCAGATTCCGGTAATGCTCCTGACGATCCTCGAGCTGATCCTTGCCTTGTTCTTCGACCTGAGTCAGAGCCTTACTGACTTCCTTTTGCGTCGAGCGGACCGAGTCGTAGCCTTTTTTGCGCACCGACTCGAGGGAGGTGGCCTGACGCACCCGCTCGTGGTCGTTTTCCTTTTCGTAGCGATCTTTGGCAGCCTGAATGCGATCTTCCGCTTGAAGCTCGGCTTCGCGCGCCCGACGCCTAGCGTCTAGGATTCGAGCTTCTGCTTCTTTTTCTGCCTGGGTAGCGGCTCGGGTGGCGACTTTCGCTGCCTGATACACGCCATCACTCGAGGAAACGCTCATACACCTCTCCCTTCCATGGGATTCGGGAACGATCCTCTTGAGGATACCGAACCTGATTCCCTGGAAGCAAGCGCGGCGACTCTGAGGTTCTGAAAATTGTCGAGAGTGTCAAAATCGACACACATGTTTGACTCATCCGCAGAGCGGTCGGTACACTTTCAGTCAGGATGAAGCGAACCCCGAGCAGGAAGCCTCAGGAACGTCGTAAAACCCCCAGGAGTCCCGCAAAGGGCAAAGGGAAGGCTACGTCCGCCTCTCCCCGAAAGGAGGCTGCCCGATCGGTGGCAGCCGGCGAGGACGGAGCCTGCGACTTCTGCGGCAAGCACCTCGTTCCGACCGAGAAAGCTCTTTTGGTTGAGGAAGAGAAGGGGCGCCTTTTCTGCACTGAAGACTGCATCAGCAGCTACTTTGCTCCGGAAGTGGAACGCTTGGAAAAGCAGTACTTCAAGCTCCTGACGACCGGCGATCTTTCTGCAGACGAGCGCGAACGCTACGCCCACCTGCGCTGGGTGACCCTCGAAGAGCCCGATGAAGTCTGGTGCGAGAAGACGCTCTCGGGCGATCACCGCTACACATTGATCGCCGAGTTCAAGCCCGAGAAGCGCTCCATTTGGTGCGTCTGTATCTGTCTTTTCCTTCGCGGCGAACCTTCATTCCTTTACCTGGCCTTTACGACCCGCAACTCTGCCATGGTGGCTCACTACCGAAAAGGCGAGCGCTTGCAGTGGTCGCGCCCAAAAGCCGAGCGAAACAAAAGTCTCGAGGATTCAGCCGTCATCGAAGCGAAGCCCGCTGCAAGCGGCGAAGTGCTGATCGACGGACTTGCCGATGCCTGGACCGAGCAGGAAGCGAGAATGGCGGAAATGGGAAGCTTGCGGCGCGGCGACGATATTCCGCCGTCCGACTTTCCTTTGTTTCAAGCTTGCCTCGAAGAGACTCTCGAGCAGCCAGACGAAGTCTGGTCGCCCCCGAGCGCCGTGCCTCAAATGGCTGACAGCCCTGACACGGACGAAACCGATGCACTTCCCGCGACTCCGCGCGTGTTCCACTTTGTTCGGAAGTACCCCTCTCAAGATGGGACCTTCTGGTACATCGTCGTCGCACGCGAAACGGAAGAGGAGGAGCAGGTCGAGATTCTGGAAGCTTTCCCGACACGCGATCCGTCGCTTTTGGAGCGCTACCGGAACGGCCAGCAAGAAGCCGGAGCCGTTGCGGAGCCAGAATCACCTAGCCGTTTGGTTCACTGACGGAATCTTCCAAAAGAGTGCGCGGTCGGACAAGTCCAACGGTTGCCGCTCGTCAGGCAGCTCTGCATCTCGAGGCTTTGAGCTTCGTCCACTACGTAAACTGCGTTGTAGTCGAGCTCCCGCGAGAAAGGAAAATCCAGGCGTTCTGAGATCGGCGTTCCGCAGAAGAAGAAGGCGAGCGATCCTTGGAGCTTCGGAACCACCCGACCTCCCATAGCGTCGTCATAAACTTTGGCGGGAAAAGCGCAGATTCGTTGCCCCGAAGCTCTCGGAGCACCTTTCAGACGGAAGGTTCCAGGCGAATCAATCCTCGGGCAGGCCGTGTACTCTCCCACTCCGGCAGAAGCATGAAAAGGATCAGACGGAAGAACATTCGGCAATGAAGGGCAGCTAAAGCCCGAATCAGCGCTGCCGCCGCCACTCACAAAGCTTCCTGATGAGTCGATAGATAAGCGACTCGAAGCCATCATTCCCGGATTACCGCAGCCCATGCCGACGATTGGCAACACCAGTAGGCTGAAAATCTGTCCCCAGCTTTGACTGTAGTTCTTCCCCATACCTGAAGAGGAAGCAATCAGCGTGCCGCGGTAGGACACCCTTTCCAAGGAGTTTACTCTTCAAAAGTGTCGATTTTTTAGACACCTGACTGGCTCAATGCGTGTCGTTCAAGAGCGCGTTTCGACGACTCCGACGGAGCTCAAGGAACAAAATCAAGCCACCCACCAGCAACGAAAAACCAGGAAACCAATCTCCCCATCGCACCTGAAGACTCCCGAGCGGAGGAAGAACGGGCACCGTTACGTTTAAGATCCCCGGACGAAACGTAGGTGTTGAGCGCGCAATCGACCCGTCTGGCAAAACGAGAGCCGAGATTCCCGTATTGGTTCCGCGAAGCTGAGGCACTCGCGCCTCGATCGAGCGGAATCGAGTCAGGGACAAATGGAGCTCGGGTTCGGCCGTGTCTCCAAACCAAGAATCATTCGTGATGTTTAAGATGAGCTCGCTCCCTTTGCGAGCCGCATCCAAAATGTACGAGGGAAAGAGCGCTTCGTAGCAAATGATCGGCCCCGTCCGAACCACTCGATTTGAATCGATGGGAATGGCGATGGTTTCGGGCCCGACTCCGCGCCCAAAGTTGGCGACCATCGGAAAAAGATTCTTCAAAAAAGGAAACCAACTTCCTCCCGGCAAGTATTCGCCAAACATCAGCAAGATGTTTTTTCGGTAAATGGCAAGATCCTGCGAAGCAGGAGTACCCAACTTGGGCTCGGGATGGAGGAAGAAAAGCGCGTTGTAATCCAGACCCGAAGAGTGGTCGTAGCCGCCAAACAGAATCGGCACCTTTCGGGAGCGAGTCCAAGCTTCCACTTGCTGATCTCGAAGAAGCTCGTCCGAGGTCATCGGAGTTCGGAAAGTGGAAGGATAAGCGGTTTCCGGCCAAATCACGACTTCGGGCTTAGGCTGAAGAGTGAGCGCTTCATCTGAAAGCGAGAAGTAGGTATCCAGAATTTTTCTCGCGGCGCCCCGCACGCCCTTTTCAGCAGCAACCTTTTCGAAATCACCGATGTTTCCCTGAATGAGGGCAGCTTGAAAAGTATGTCGCGGATTCTGCATCCAGCGCAGAACCTGCTTCTCACGCTGGTAGCCGTAGCCCCAAGCTGCCGCCCAAAGCACAAACGCCAGGAGAAGCGAGGGACGCGAGGCCGCCCAAGCGGGCCACACACTGCGCTCTTCGCGCTCACGAACTCGTCGCAAAAACGCTGCGAGCGCCAAGTTCGAGGCCATCACCAAAAAAGTCAGAAGCGATGCTCCGCCGAGATCGGCGACCTGCCGAATTCGTGAGGAATCATGAAAAGCATGCCCCAAGGTGTCTCGAAAAAGTTTTGGGAAGAGGGTGTCCACCCCCGAGTAAAGCAGCGCTGCTGCCACAAGAAGGAAGAGTCCGGATAGGGCAGGAGCTTTGGAATCCTTTGAAGTCAGCCGAAGCAGACACTCCCGAAGTGGAATTGCACCCAGAATGAAGATGGGTTGATTCAAAGGGGCGAACAGCAAAAAGAGCAGCAGCGCCGGCGGCCAGGACATCATCCCAAACTCGTGAAGGGTGCCGGCGACCCAGTAAAAAGTCAGGCAAGAGAAAGAGGTAGAAAGAAGCACCCCTTGAAGCACTGCCTCGCGCCTGGAACTCGTTTTCAGTAAGGCCAGCAGCCACGGCACGAGAGCGAACGTCATGCAGCCTGCCAGGTTCCAGGGCGGGAACGAGGCGGCTAGGAAAACTGCAGAAAGAAGAGTCATCAGGCTTGGAATCATGCCGATGCTTCACTCTAAAGCGAACGCACAGGGATGCAAGCGAGAGGCGAGGGGGGAGCGAGATTATCGCGTCGCTGCTGCCGGGGGGCGCCCCGGAAGCAGGCGCTGAGTCACTAGCCAGGCTCCGTTCTTGTCGGTCAAGTTAACCAACGCGGAATGGGCATTGACTCGGCCACTACTGGCCACCTTGCCCTGAAGCTGCGGAATTTTATCGACCGAAGCCAGAATCAGCTGTTTGAGCTGTTCGGGCTTCAAGCCCGGGTTCTTCGACAACAGAAGCGCTGCCAAGCCGCTCACGAATGCCGTCGCCTGCGAAGTTCCCGACATGTAGCCGTGCTGGCCCGCGGGAAGCGTGCTGTAGATGTTTTCACCCGGAGCGGCTACGTCCACTTTGCTGCGCCCCCAGTTCGAGGAGCGAAGCAGGTTGTTGTGAATGTCGGTGGCGGCAACGGAAAGGATATTCGAAAGGCGATAGGCCGAAGGATAGTAGTAATTCTCGATCCGGTCCGTGTCTTGGTGCTCGTTACCGGCGGCAGCAACAAACAAGACGCCGGCTGCTTCTGCTCGCTTGATCGCGAAGTATTCTTCTTCCGAGAAATCCGGCCCACCGCCGCTGTAGTTGATGATTTTAGCACCGTGCTCGACCGCGTAGTCGATGGCTTTGACGGTGTTTTGCAGATTCACTGAACCCGGATTTGATTCGCTGTAATAGCGAACGGCCATGATGGAGACTTTCGGAGCCACACCCACCACGCCCGTAGCCGCGTCGCCTGTCGCGCCGATGATCCCAGCCACATGGGTTCCGTGCCCATGATCATCTTTCGGGTTGGGAGAATTCGTCACGAAGTCCCAGCCGAAAACCTTTTGCCCTTTCGGGGCATTGGGGTCCTGCCAGCGGTTTGCGGCCAAGGCCGGGTGGCTGAAGTCGACGCCCGTATCGATCACTGCAACGATGACGTCGCGCGAACCTTCAGCGATTTTCCAGGCCTCCAGGGCGCTGATGTGGCTTTTATCCTGCGAGTTCGAAAGCCCCCAGTTCTTCAGCCGTGAGGGGATGCTTGCAGGCGTTCTTTGCGCTGTAAAGCCAGCGGCAAAGGGCAACCCAAGTGCGAGAGCCAGAAGACCAACAAAAATGGGGGTGCGAATGCCTGAACTCATTGCAGTCGATTGAGCAAGACATGTGCCTGTCTGAGTGGCGGCATTCCGAGGCGATTACCCCGTCTGAAATCCTCGAGTTATTCATGGGTTATTGAATTACTGAGGCCCCGAAAAATCTGAAACTCACGCTCAGCCCCCTGTCTAAGGCTTGAACACCTGCCTGTCAGCGCCGTGACAGCACTGAAGCCTCGAGAGAGCCTCGAATTTCATACTAATTTAATCAGGAATTAAGGCCGATGCGAAAGAGAGATGGGATTCCGAACCCTCATCAGCAGCACAGCCCTCCTTTTCCTCACGAGCACGCTCTCCGATCCTGGAGCCAGCGCCGTGTCGCTCCTTCCTGAGGGCGAACTTGCCGACCGTCTGGGCGCTGCACTCAAGGTGCTTCGAAGTGTGCCCACGGGGCGCGCCCTTCTCGAGCGAGGCCGAAAACGGTTTCATCTGGCCGATGCCGCAAGTTTAAGAAGCCTCTTCAAGTGGTCCGATATTTCTCGTACCGATGCGATCCTGACTCGGCACTACGACCCGGGCTCGCAAACGGAAGTACGCGAGCGCTTGGTCACCGTTTATCTGAAAAAGAATCAAAGCTTTGATGACCTCGTTCTGGACGTGGCTCACGAAATGACCCATGCCGCTGGCGAACCTAACTGGGATCCCTACGATCCCCACCTCACGGCGGTTCGCTACATTCGCGCTTCTCTGGAAGGACCGGGCGGGGAAGTCGATGCGCTCGCCAACGAGTGTCGCGTCAGCCTGGAACTCTCCTCACGCTACGGCACTTCGGCTCACCGCTGTGAACGCTACCGTCTGGGCCGCTCAAGCAACCAGGTAGACCGAGTTAAAATCCGTAAGGATTTCTATCGGATGGGAACTTTTCATAAAGAAATACTCCAAGCCCTGGGCTCGGACGCCGCTTCGTTCCCCGACCTGAGCACCGAAAACCCCATGCTCTTTTCTTCGACAGGTAACGCCCCGTATCCTTTGGCGCTGCTTCGGGAGTTTCAAGAGATCAACGGCGTGGCCTGCAGCAACACCCGCCGACGACTCAGCTTAGCCGCTCAGAGCTCGGCGCGAAGCGAATCCGGGCGATTGCCTGCCTCAGAAACAACGAGCGGCGAGAGGCCAGCACTTGCGTCTACCGACACCCGGACCGAGACTTTTCTAAAGCTGCGCTGCAGTCAGGACTAAAATCACTGCCTATCCCAAAGGCCCATCCTTTGCAGCCCTCCTAAGGCATGATGGGAATCCTCGGTTGGGTCATCTTTGGCTTTGCTGTGGGCTTGATTGCACGCGCGCTCCTGCCCGGCGATGACACGCTTGGAGTCGTCGGAACAACAGCTCTTGGCATCGTAGGGGCGCTCTTAGGCGGCTGGACGGGGCAAGCACTGGGCTGGTACCGGCCTGGCCAAGGAGCTGGCTTCGTGAGCGCTACGATCGGCTCAATCGTGATTCTGAGTCTTCGGCGCGCTTGGGTAGTGCGCCGAGACCGAAAGAAGATCCTTCAGTCGTGGCAAGACTCGGAAGCACGCCGCGACAGGGCCGCGTAACCTATTGATTAACAAGCCTTCTTTAAGATTGCTCCGTCTCTGCCGATCCCCTAAACTGAAGAGACGTGAATCTTTATCTGAAATGGAAGGCGCAGTGCGGGGACGTCCTGATTCCGCGCGGAGACTACTCCGTGGCGATCCATCGGGACTTGTCGATGATTACGCTCCTAGGCAATGGGAGTGAATTCAAACTCAACGCTCAGAAGCGCCCCACGAAGGCCAAGATCAAGCAGGTGCGCTTGGTATTTCAGCCTTCTTTAGGATCCATCGCCTGGGTGCTTTCGGTTTGCACACCGCCCAACGTGGAGTGGTTTTGCCACCTCAAGATGATCAACCAGGAAGAGGAACGAGAAAAAGAGAAAGAGAAGGAACGACTCCGTCTCCTTCGCCTGCTTCGTTAGGTCGCTCAGCGAGCAGAAAAAGAAAAACCCCCAGACCGCATCGCGATCCGGGGGCTCGATCTTTTCTCAGGCGAAACCTTCAACCGCAGCCGATTAGGCGCGGCGAGCTTTGCTGATACGGGACTTGGTGTTTTTCAGACGCGCCGAAAGGCCGTCTTCTTTCACCGAGAACAGGGCCTGAGTGATTCCGCCCAACTTGTCGATGGTGCGGATCGCGTGCGTCGAAAGACGCAGCGTCAGAGTCTGTTGCAGCTCGGGAATGAGGTACTTCTTGTCCTTGACGTTCGGCAGCCAGCGGGTGCGGGTCTTGATGTTCGAGTGGCTGACTTTATTGCCGGTTACCGGGCCTTTGCCGGTCAGTTCACAAACGCGAGCCATGTCTCAGTTCCTTCCCGCCTTGGCTTCGGCGATGGGCTTACCGGTGGTCTTAGCGATGCGAGTGCGAACCACTTTGCCGTCCTTACCTTTGGAGGTCTGGACTGCAATGCGGGTCGGCTTGCCTGCGCCGTCCACCAATTGGACGTTCGAGTAATGAATCGGAGCTTCCTGGGTCAGAACGCCGCCTTGCGGATTCTTCTGGGAAGGCTTCACGTGCTTCTTGCGGAGGTTCACACCTTCCACCAAGATACGGAGAGTCTTCTCGCTGACTTTCAGAACCTTGCCGGTCTTGCCTTTTTCGGCACCAGCGATGACAGCGACTTGGTCGCCTTTTTTAATCTTCAGTTTCATGACAACGACTCCTGTCTCAAGCCTTGCGGGCCACTACGCCCTTGGTCAGGCATTTGCTGCAGATCCGGTGCACGCGGATCTGTTCGCCGCACTCCGGGCAAGAGGTCAGCGAAAAGCCTTCCTCAAGCTTGTAGGCGGTCGAAAAACGCCGCATGTTCCGGCGGCTTCTCGAAACTTTTTTCTTCGGTGTTGCCATTGTGCTTCCTTCTTTGCATCGGCGCGCTCGACCCCAGGGCCGCGACTGCGCTCGTAAACTTGACTGAGCACGAGTGAATAATCGGTCGCGCTCCGAGTTTCAAGCCTAGAATCTCAGGAAAATCACTTCCTGGGGGGCCTAGACGCCTTCTTTTGCCACTTCGGCAGCCCTTTCGGCTAGCCCTTCCACCACAGACTGGAAGAAATTCCGGTCTTCGAGGCGTCCGCGGCCGAAACGAGACTCCATTTCGCGCCTCAGGGCCGGGACCCGGGCCGTTCCCCCGGTACAGCACACCAAATCAACTTCAGAAGTAGAAACCCCTGCCGCTTTCAATGTCTCGTCCAGAGCCCCGATGATCCGGGAAATCCGGTCCGAAGCGGCGTCTTCAAACCCTGGGCGCGAAACGTCCTGCTGGATCTCGACTTCCGGGTATTCGAACTCAAAGCGGGCTTCAGAGGCCTCCGAGAGCGTCCTTTTGACACGTTCAATCTCCTCGAACACGGGGAAACCCAGTTGTTCGTGGATCAGCGCAAAAAGGCGATCCATCCGCTCACGGTCTTCGCCGCCTAACGACCACTGACGCACGTTCCGGAAGAACTCCAAAGTGTCGCGCTTCCGAAGGACCGAGATCTCGGCCGGGGCGCAGATCGATTCCATCAAACCCTTGGGCATAGTCAGAGTGTTGGAACCAAAAGGAACCCGGTACTGGACCGTTGAACCGAAGTGGGGAGCGATAAATCCGCGCATGAGGGCCCCATCGAGCGAATCCCCAGCCAAAGCAACGCCCCCAATCGCTAAAACATCGGAAGGCTGAAAGGGCCCCGGGTGAATCCGGATCAAAGTGTAATCGGAAGTCCCGCCCCCGTAGTCGGCCACCAGAACCACACTTTCGCGAGCAGCTCCCTGAACCCCGAGCTTGGCCCGGTATTCCCGAGCGGCTGCCACGGGCTCAGGCAGGAACTCGATGTGACGGTACCCTGCCAGACGTGCCGCTTTTTCTAGGCGCTCCTGAGCAAAGCGGTCTTCCACGGGGTCATTCGAGAACCGCGCAGGCCGCCCCATGACGACACTGTCCGTCTCAGTCCCAAAATGCCGATCGGCCCGGCCCTTCAGTTCCCTCAGAAAAAGGGCAATCAAGTCCTCGAGGAGCATCATCTTTTCATCGATGTGTGTCCCTAGGAAACTGGCCTGAGGAAGGAACTTCTTGATCGAGCGAATCAATCGCCCCTGAAGATCGCGAGCCGAGAACTCACGAATCGCTTTCGTTCCGAAGTGCACTTCTTTGGCACTCGCGAAGTAAAGAACACTCCGCAGGATCTCGGGTGAGGAACTCTCCGGATCCAAAGGAATAGGCCCCTCGGCGCGTCCCGGCAGGCCTGAAGCCAGCAAACTATTGGAAGTACCGAAGTCGATAGCGTGAACACGGGTCATGAGGGTAGGGTGCCAGTGCATGCGTTATTTGCACACCATGATCCGCGTGGTGGATCTCGAAAAATCACTTCGTTTCTATACCGAAGGGTTGGGCTTCCAGGTCGTCAGTCGCCAGGACTACGAAAAGGACCGCTTCAGCCTCGTCTTTATCCGGGCCCCTGGAGACTCTGCCTCGGGCCCGTTGATCGAACTCACTCACAATTGGGATACTCACGCCTACACGCGCGGAGATGCCTACGGGCATACCGCTTGGCGGGTTGAATCGATCGAAGCAATCCAGTCGCGTCTTCAAGCGGCAGGCTACGACCTGAGCTGGGGGCCGGGCGTCACGCCAAGCGGAAAAACGCGGATGGCGTTTGTCGACGACCCGGACGGCTACGAACTGGAACTTCTGGAAGAACGCCCGAGCGCTTAAGTCATGCCCATTCTGAACGTCGCTTTTTATCGTTTCGCAAAACTCGAAAATCTCGCTCAGCTCCGAGAGACCTTGCTCGGGGAAGCTGAAAATTTAGGACTCAAAGGGACCATTCTTCTGAGCCCTGAGGGTATCAACGGCTTTCTGGCAGGAAAAGAGGAGCCAACGGATCGCTTCCTCGCCGGGCTACGAAAAATTCCAGGCCTAGAAGACCTGATCGCCAAGCGAAGCTGGACCGAGCAAGTTCCGTTTGAATTTCTTCTCATCAAACTGAAGAAAGAGATCATTGCATTCGGTGTGGACGGGGTGGAGCCCGGAAAATTCACGGCACCTCGCCTGGAGCCTCAAGAATTAAAGCGCTGGCTCGATGAAGGTCGGCCTGTGAAGCTCGTGGATACAAGAAATGGCTACGAGATGGCGCTTGGAGCTTTTGAAAACGCCCTCGATTTGAAACTTTCCACTTTCAGGGAGTTTCCTGAAAAATGGCGACTGGCTGCTCAGTCGGTCGATCCCGGCACCCCCGTCGTGATGTACTGCACGGGTGGAATCCGGTGCGAAAAAGCGACAGCCCTCGCGGTCCAGCAAGGGTTTCCAGGCCCGGTCTACCAGCTGGAAGGCGGCATCCTTCGATACTTTGAAGAATGCGGCGGCGCTCACTACCGAGGCGGGTGCTTTGTCTTTGATGACCGCGTCTCTCTCGATCCGAACTTAAAAGCCCCTGCAGGCATGATTCAGTGTCGAAAGTGCCGTGCTCCGTGGGTCGCAGCTTCTCTTTCTGAGACTGGAGGCTGCGTGGCCTGCCGGTCCAACTTATCTGCGGTCTCAGCCTAAGGCCTTTCGAAAGGATCCAGTAGCGCATCTGTTCAGGCGCAGTTAGCCTGAAAGGTATGAGCGCTCAGGTGATCTTGGAAACTTCGGACTGGAAGTGGATCGACTGCAAAGACCCGATCCTAAGTCAGCTTCAAGAGCTTTCAGATCGTTACCACATGCCCCTGACTCTCCTTCAGGACTGCATGGACGCCAGGCACTTGCCGAAGTTTGAAAAAAGCGAGTCTTCGAATTTTGCAATTTTCAGAGCTTTTGATGAACGGTGTTCTTCTGAAGCCGACACCATCCAGGAGTTGACTCGAAAAGTTGCGGTGTTCTGGGGCAAAGATTTCATGATCACGATCCACCGAACGGAACAGCCGTTCATGATGGATTTCCTGAATCAGGCTGCCCACGAGCAGTGGCACGGCCCGGCAAGCGCGGTTTTCCGCCTGCTCGAGCGCACCCTTGCCACTTACGAGCCCGAAGTCGAACGCCTGAACGATCGTCTCGATGCGCTTGAGGCCGGAGTCTTCGCGGAAGGAAAAGGGTCTCACTTCGACATTCATCAGGCTTATTTATTAAAACGACGAGCTTCGCTCTTTCGAAGATTGACCCGTCTTCAACTCGAAGCCCTTGCGCGTCTTTCTCAAGCCAACGATGTGTCAGCCACGCGTCTTCAAGATTTGCGAGAACGCTGCGAAGCGCTCGCCTTCCACTTCGACGAGGTCCTCGAATCCGCCGTCCTGCTTTTGAATTTGCAGCTGAGCCTGTCATCCCAGCGTGTGAATCTGGCTTCCCACCAGACGGGAGAAGTGGTGCGACTTCTCACCTTATTCTCGGTCTTCATCCTGCCACTGACGCTGATTACGGGAATTTACGGCATGAACTTCGAACACATGCCTGAACTCACTCATCCGTACGGATACCCAGCCGCGCTCGGTTTCATGGCCGCCGTGGAAGTCGGCATCTTTCTGTACTTCAGGCGCAAAGGCTGGCTGCGCTAACTGAATAATGGTGCGGTCGACTGGACTTGAACCAGCACGCCTCGCGGCATACGCCCCTCAAACGTACGTGTCTACCAATTCCACCACGACCGCACAGCAGCAGTTGATTGCCGGAGGGACGCTCAGAATTAGC
>JACCDO010561455.1_pt1 | contig 13443 bp, 10 predicted proteins | sample 7446101 | NCBI WGS metagenome assembly JACCDO01 (sample SAMN15323440, study PRJNA562643) | freshwater metagenome | isolation source: river surface water | place: USA:Blue River Watershed | collected 2017-08-16
CAAGACGCTTTGGTTTTTATCGTGGACGACGATGCCGGTGTTCGCGAAGCCCTGGCTTGGTTGCTGCGTTCGCGCCGTTTGCCCAGCGAATCATTCACCAGCGCAGATGCCTTTGCCGCTTTTTTAAATGCAAGGCCTGAACCCGATTGGCGTCCGTCGCAACCTGGCTGTTTATTGCTTGACGTGCGTATGCCAGGCATGAGCGGCTTGGCGCTGTTTGAGCAGTTGATTGCAAGGGGCTTGCTGGAGTCGCTCCCCGTCATTTTTCTGACAGGCCACGCCGATGTACCAACGGCTGTTGATGCAGTCAAGCGCGGTGCTTTTGATTTTTGTGAAAAGCCGTTTTCAGACAATGCGCTCGTAGACCGTGTGGAGCAAGCCTTACAACGCTCGGCCACCACCTTGGAGTCTGTCAAAGCCAAACAAAGCCGACAACACAATTTGGCAGAACTCACCGAGCGCGAGCGCGATGTGATGCGTTTGGTCGTGGAAGGCTTGCCCAACAAGTTGATCGCAGATCAACTAGACATCAGTGTGCGCACGGTAGAAGTGCATCGCGCGCGCGTGTTTGACAAGATGGCCGTGAAGTCTGCCGTGGAGTTGGCTAATTTACTGAGAGATTAATGTGCCTAACGGTAGGCGAGCGCTAGCGGGATTGGTGCTTCAGGGTTTGTGATGACTCTCTTCACGCTTTGCCGCCTCACTCGCCTCTTCATGCTCCGCTTCGCTGCGCCCTGAGAACATGGTCCACCAGACGATCAACACCAATAGCAATCCTGCGCCCAGAGCTTCGAGCAAAATCAACAGCATGAAACAACTCCTGTGGCGTGTAGTGTGGATGGCGATTGTAGGAAGCCTGGTGGCTTGCGGCACTGGGCCGCGTCGCGCGGTGGTGGAAGAAGCCACTCCTCCGGCTCCCCCTGCGGCACCTGTCGCGCGTCCTGTCGAAGCTGCGCCACGCGCGTCTGGCGGTTTGGCTGGCGCGCCCGATACCCCAAGCCCGCAAAAGTTTTATCGCAGCCGATGGGTTCCCGTGTCGTGGAACGAACTGCCAGGCTGGCAAGAAGATGATTTATCGGACGCGTGGAACGCTTGGTTGCAAAACTGTGAGCGACCAGGGCCTTTGTTTGCGCCTCTATGTAGACAAGTTAAGCAATTGCTTTTGGCCGATAACCAAGACAAGCGCTTATGGCTGATGTCACATTTACAACCTTACCGCGTCGAGTCTTTAGACGGCAACCCAGATGGTTTATTGACCAGTTACTACGAACCTTTGATGGAAGCCTCCGCCCACATGCGCCCCGGCTTTGAAGTGCCTTTGTATGCTCCGCCCGAGGCGTTGCAACTGGCCAAGCGCGCTGGACAGCCTTGGTTAACCCGGCAACAAATCGACACCTTGCCTGAAGCCAAAGACGCATTGCGTGGCAAGGAAGTGGCGTGGTTGGCAGACCCGGTAGATGCATTGGTTTTGCATATCCAAGGGTCTGGGCGTGTGCGCATTACCGATGCAGATGGACGTACGCGCGTGGTGCGTTTGGCCTATGCGGCATCGAATGACCAGCCTTACGCCAGCGTGGGTCGCTGGTTGCTAGACCGTGGCTTGGTGCGCGATGCGTCGTGGCCTGGTATCAAAGCGTGGATCAGCGCGACACAATCCAGCAACCCGCGCTTGGTGCAAGAGATGCTGTGGAGCAATCCACGTTATGTATTTTTCAGACCTGAGACACGCACCGAAAAAGATGCTGATCTGGGTCCGCGGGGTGCGCAAGGCGTGCCTTTGACTGCGGGGCGCTCGGTTGCCGTAGACAAAGACTCCATTCCGTATGCAACGCCGTTATGGTTAACGAGTGCGGGGCCAAATGGTAATTTGCAACGTTTGGTGTTTGCCCAAGACACGGGAAGCGCCATTGTGGGTGCGGTGCGTGCAGACTACTTTGCTGGCACAGGCGCACAAGCGGGTGACTTTGCCGGCCGCATGAAGCAAGGTTTACGCCTTTGGGTGTTGTGGCCCAAATAGGTGCGCTGTGTTCTGGGCAAACCCCCAATGACGCCCATTAATTCACCCAAGTAAACCCTATATGTCACCCAGGCGGCGTGATGCAGACTCTTTTGCGCCCTACACTTTGCGCGGCACCAGATCCTTTTGGAGAAACCCATGAACGCACCCCTGCCGGAACATATCCGCCGAGCTTTAGAAAACGTCACGCTGGATGACAAATACAGCTTAGACGTCGGTCGCGCTTTCATGAGTGGTGTGCAGGCTTTGGTCAAGTTGCCAATGTTGCAACGCCAGCGCGATACCTTGCAGGGCAAGAACACAGCCGGTTTTATCAGTGGTTACCGAGGCTCGCCTCTTGGAACTTACGACCAAGCCTTGTGGAGGGCCAAAAAATATTTGCATGCGCAAAACATCGTGTTCCAGCCCGGTGTGAATGAAGAGTTGGCGGCTACTGCCTTATGGGGCACACAGCAGTTGGGTTTTGCACCAGCAGGCAGCAACAAATTTGATGGCGTCTTTGGCATTTGGTATGGCAAAGGCCCAGGTGTAGACCGTTGTGCCGATGTGTTCAAACACGCCAACATGGCCGGTACCACGCCTTGGGGTGGCGTGTTGGCTGTGGCGGGCGACGACCATGTGGCGAAAAGCTCCACGGCAGCACACCAAAGCGACCATATTTTTAAAGCGTGTGGCACACCTGTGTTTTTCCCTGCCAGTGTGCAAGATATTTTGGATTTGGGTGTGCATGCATTTGCTATGAGTCGTTTCTCCGGCATTTGGTCGGGCATGAAAACCATCCAAGAAATTGTGGAGTCCAGTGCGACTGCGGTGATCGACCCTGAACGCGTCAAGATCGTGTTGCCTGATTTTGAGATGCCAGCAGGCGGCGTGCATATCCGTTGGCCGGATGATGCTTTGAGCCAGGAAGCGCGCCTGTTTGATTTCAAGTGGTACGCCGCCCTAGCCTACATACGCGCCAACCGCTTAAACCACAACGTGTTGCAAGGGCCAAATGACCGTTTTGGATTGATTGCCAGTGGCAAAGCCTACAACGACACGCGGCAAGCACTTTTAGATTTGGGCATAGATGACGACACTTGCCGTCGCATTGGTATTCGTTTGCATAAAGTGACGGTGGTGTGGCCGCTCGAAGCACAAGCTACACGCGAATTTGCAACAGGCTTGCAAGAAATTTTGGTGGTCGAAGAAAAGCGCCAAGTCATTGAATACCAACTCAAAGAAGAGTTGTACAACTGGCGCTCCGATGTGCGCCCTGTGGTGCTAGGCAAATTCAACGAAGCTGACGAGGGTGGCGGTGAATGGTCGGTGCCCAATCCACGTGCTAGTACTTTGTTGCGTGCGAATGCCGACTTGAATCCATCTTTGATTGCCAAGGCCATTGCGCAGCGTTTACTGAAGTTGGGCGTGGACGCCGATGTCGCGTCGCGCATCAATGCGCAGCTCGCCATCATCACTGCCAAAGAGCAAGCGATGAGTGTGAGCGTGGTGACAGCAGACCGCCAACCTTGGTTTTGTTCTGGCTGCCCGCACAACACCAGCACCAAAGTACCTGAAGGTTCACGCGCGATGGCGGGTATTGGTTGTCACTTCATGTCCTTGTGGATGGACCGCAGTACGGCGGGGTTTACCCAGATGGGTGGCGAAGGAACGCCGTGGGTTGGGCAACAGCCCTTCGTCAACGACCAGCATATTTTTGCGAATATTGGCGACGGCACCTACTTCCACAGCGGCATTTTGGCGGTGCGCCAAAGCGTGGCAGCTGGTGTCAACATCACTTACAAAATTTTGTACAACGATGCGGTGGCGATGACTGGTGGACAGCCTATTGGTGAGCGCTCTGAGGGCCACACCACTTTGCAAATTGCGCAAAGCATGCGCGCAGAAGGTGCCAAGCGCATTGCTATCGTGACCGACGAGCCAGAAAAATACGAAGGTGCCGATTTGGTAGCCGACGTGAATGTGTACCACCGCACTCTGCTTGATCAAGTGCAGCGCGAAATGCGTGAGGTCAAAGGTTGCACCGTCATCATTTATGACCAAACCTGTGCGACAGAAAAACGCCGCCGCCGCAAGCGTGGAACCATGGTCGATCCTGCAGTGCGCGTGTTGATCAACGATTTGGTGTGCGAAGGCTGTGGTGATTGCGGTGTGCAAAGCAATTGCTTGAGCGTCGAACCGCTAGAGACAGAGTTTGGTCGCAAGCGCACCATCAACCAAAACACCTGCAACAAAGACACCAGTTGCTTGAAAGGCTTTTGCCCCAGCTTTGTAACGGTGGAAGGCGGGCAACTCAAGAAGAAGGCCAAAGGCGTTTCACGTATTGCTTTGCCAGAGATCGAATTGCCTTTGCCTACATTGCCCCCAACCCAGCATGCATGGGGAACGGTGGTGGCCGGTGTGGGCGGTACTGGTGTGATCACCATTGGACAACTTTTGGGAATGGCTGCGCACATTGAAGGCAAAGGTATCGTTACGCAAGACTCAGCTGGATTGGCGCAAAAAGGCGGTGCGACTTGGAGCCATGTGTTGATTGCCGACGACCAAGAGGCGATCCGCACCACGCGCGTCAGCATGGCGGCGGCCGACCTCATCATTGGTTGCGACCCGATCGTGAGTGCTGGCAAAGAAACGTTGCAGCGCATGTTGCAAGGGCGCACCCATGTGGCATTGAATGCCTACAGCACCCCCACTGCCGCGTTTGTGAAAAATGCTAATTGGCAAAACCCCGCAGAACAATGCGCTGCAGATATTGCCAATGCCGTGGGCTTAGAGGGCTTGAGTGCGTTTGATGCCAACCGCGTGTCCACCCAAGTCTTGGGCGACACCATCTATATCAACCCCATGCTGTTGGGCTTTGCTTGGCAAAAGGGTTGGGTGCCTTTAGGTCATGAAGCATTGATTCGCGCAATAGAACTCAACGATGTCGCCGTGGCGCAAAACATTGCTGCATTTGAATGGGGTCGCCATTGCGCCCACCATTGGAATGTGGTTGAAGCCTTGCTCGCGCCTGCACAGGTGATCCAGTTCCATAAGCCTCAAGGTGTGGACGCTTTGGTTGCCAAGCGTGTTGCATTTCTCACCGATTACCAAAATGCCTCATACGCCAAGCGTTACAGCGATGTTGTCGCGCGCGTGAAAGTTGCAGAAGCGGCGTTTCACAAAACGAGTTTGAGTGAAGCAGTCGCACGCAACCTCTTTAAGTTGATGGCGTACAAAGATGAGTACGAAGTTGCGCGCTTGCACACCAACACGGCCTTCTTGCAAAAGATTGGCGATATGTTTGAGGGTGACTACACCGTCAACTACCACTTGGCGCCCCCCATCATTGCTAAAACCAACGAAAAAGGCGAGTTACAAAAACAAAAGTTTGGCCCGCTTATGTTGACAGGTTTCAAACTGCTCAAGCACTTCAAGATGTTGCGTGGAACACCGCTCGATATCTTTGGTAACACCGAAGAGCGCGAGATGGAACGTGCATTGATCGGTGAATATGTCGCCAGCATCGACGAGGTGATTGCAAAGCTCAATGCGGACAACCATGCCTTGGCGCTAGAAATTGCCAATTTGCCAGACGCCATCAAAGGCTTTGGCCATGTCAAAGCACGTAATGTGGTGGCTGTGCGAAGCAAATGGGATGGCTTGATGGAGAAGTGGCGCTTTTGATGGATAGTCAAGGAATCGCAAAGTCTAAAAACCTGCTTGGTAGACTTATGCGATGTCTTTGATGAACGCAGAATTACAAGCGCACACCTACAACCATTACCGACCTGACATAGATGGCTTACGCGCCATCGCGGTTCTAAGCGTTGTTATTTTTCACGCCTTCCCTGAATACTTGGGTGGCGGATTTATTGGCGTAGATGTTTTTTTTGTTATCTCAGGATTTTTAATTACTAGCCTGATTTTGCGAGAACAAAAAGAAGATCGGTTTAGCCTGAGACATTTTTACGCTAGACGAATTAGGCGTATTTTTCCAGCGCTTTCTTTGGTGTTGGGCTTTGGGTTGGTAGCGGGTTGGATTTGCCTGAATTTCATGGAATACAAGCAATTGACCAAGCACACGGGTAGCAGTGCCATCTTCATTACCAATTTCATGTTGTTGCGAGAGGCGGGGTATTTTGATAACGCAGCAGATACCAAGCCCATGTTGCACCTATGGTCGCTTGCGATCGAAGAGCAGTTTTATCTGGCCTGGCCTCTGGCCTTGATGTTTTTTAAGCGATTGCCTAGGTGGTTATTTCCTGTCTTGTTCGTTTTATTGCTCTCTTCCTTGACATACAGCCTGTCATTGGTTTTTAAAGGAAATTTAGAGCTTGACTTTTATTCACCGTTGAGTCGCAGTTGGGAGTTGTTGCTGGGAGCTTCCTTGGCCTTTGGCACGCGTCGCCAAGCAACTATGGCCACTTCAACGCGGAATATGACTGGATGGGTGGGCTTGGTACTTGTTTTCATGAGCGCATGCTTTTTAGACAAAAGCATGCCGTTTCCTGGTTACTGGGCTTTGCCACCCACAGTGGGTGCAGCTTTGATTTTGTTTGCAGGGATGCAAAGCAACGTGAATCGCGTGTTGTTGGCTTCCCGCCCCTTGGTAGCTATTGGACTTATCAGCTACCCACTTTATTTATGGCATTGGCCCTTGTTGTCGTTTGCGCGGATATTGGAGTCCCAAACACCTGGGCTAGGGCTAAGGCTATTTTTAGTCTTATCAAGTTTCGTCTTGGCTTGGTTCACCTATCGATTTGTAGAAAAACCAATTCGTTTCAGTGACCGTTACCCGCGCGCCGTTTTATGGCTGAGCTTATGGATGGTGGCTGTATTGCTGATGTCGCACGCTGTCAATCGACTCGATGGTTTGAAGTTCCGCCACCATGGAATGCTCAATGCAGATCCAACAACCCTGATCGTAGGCGCTGAAAGAGGAACCCTGCAACCTACTTGTACGCTGGCACCTGAAGACGTGCACTTGTTCAAATGGTGTTTCAACGATGGAAAAACCAGTCCGCCCAACCATGCATTAATTGGGGATAGCAAAGGCGAGGCATTGGTCTACAGCCTCATGCGAAAGTCGCCCGCTGACCACGGGTGGTTGATGTTGGGGCCCATCAATGTCCTTAGGGCAGATAACGATGCGGGGCGTGCCGCCTTTAATGCTTTAGAAAGCAATCGCAACTTACAGGTTATCGTGATGGCGAATGCGCTTCGCGGATTGTTTCCTCTGGATGCAGAGACTGGGTTGATCGCCAATTCCGCGATAGATATGGAAGCGATTGATCAAATGGTCGCCACCTACACGCGGAAAATTACGCAATGGCAAAGCCTGGGTAAGCGCGTAGTCTTTGTGATTGACAACCCTACACTGCCAGACCCCAACAGCTGTATTACTGGTGGATTGACCCCGTTTGAATCGCTCAACCAGGTGTTTCGCCGCGCAGAAAACCCATACTGCAAACTTAAATACAGTGACCACATTAAGGGAACTGCCCCATTTCAGCAATTTATAACGAGGCTAAAACTGGCTAACCCAGCACTGCTTGTCTATGACCCATTACCGCTTTTGTGTGACATACCAGCGGATATGTGCACTATCGAGCGAGACGGTAAGTTTTTATATAGCTATGGCGACCACATCTCTGACCATGCCGGAATGTTGATCGCTGACCAACTGCTTGCGCGAATAGCCGCTATGCCGCGTTGATACTCTCGCCCGCATACAATGCTGGGTTGCTTACACAGACGCGCATTGTGTCTGTGTGGCGTTAATTTTTTGGAGCCACCCACGTGTTTATTTCTTCTGCTTTTGCCCAAACCGCACCGGCCGCTGGCGCTGGTGGCGATGTGATGTCTTCCCTCACTGGCATGTTGCCTTTGATTTTGATGTTTGTCGTGCTGTACTTTGTGATGATCCGTCCACAAATGAAGCGCCAAAAAGAACACAAAGCCATGATCGACGCCATCGCCAAAGGCGATGAAATCGCCACTGCGGGTGGCTTGCTCGGCAAGGTCACACATTTGGACGTAGGCACTTTAACGCTCGAGATTGCTTCTGGCGTCGAAGTGCAATTGCAACGCCATGCTGTGGTGCAAGTGTTGCCCAAAGGCTCGCTCAAGTAATCGACTTTTGTCTGTGAGCCAGCGCGCACCTTAAGCGAATTCGCTATGAACCGTTACGCTATTTGGAAATACGTGGTCCTTGGGATCGCTTTGTTGGTGGGCGCACTCTACACCTTGCCTAATTTCTTTGGTGAGGCGCCTGCCGTTCAGATCTCTGCTGCCAAAGCGACTGCGCGGGTGGATTTGGGTGTCCAAGAGCGCGTGGAGTCTGCGTTGAAAACGGCAGGCCTCACGCCTGAATTGTTGGCGCTTGAGGGCGGCTCATTGAAAGTGCGTTTCGATAGCACCGACGCGCAAATCAAGGCCAAGGACGCTATCCAACACGCCCTGGTTCCGGACGCCAATGACCCTTCTTATGTAGTCGCGCTCAACCTACTAGCCCGTTCACCGGCTTGGTTATCCGCTTTGCATGCGGCACCTATGTATTTGGGTTTGGATTTGCGCGGTGGCGTGCACTTTATGTTGCAAGTCGATATGCCTGCGGCTTTGAATAAAAAAGCGGAATCTTTGGCTGGTGATATTCGCGGCACCTTACGCGAAAAAAATATACGCCACAGCGGTATCAGCCGCGACGGGCAAAAAATTGATGTGCGTTTCCGCGATATGCAGACCTTAGAGTCTGCGCAACGCCTGATCCAGGAGCAATTTGCTGATTTGCAAATGACCTCCTCGCCCGATGGCGCAGAGTTCAAGCTCATGGCAACCATCAATCCTGTGGCTTCTCGCCGTGTGCAAGAGCAAGCGATCAAACAAAACATCACCACCTTGCATAACCGCATCAACGAACTCGGCGTCGCCGAGCCTGTGATTCAACAACAAGGTACAGACCGTATCGTGGTGCAACTGCCTGGTGTGCAAGACACGGCCAAGGCCAAAGACATTTTGGGGCGTACTGCAACCCTTGAGATTCGCATGGTCGACGATAGTGCCGAAGCGCGCAGTGCTGAGAGCGGCAATGGAGTGGTGCCGTTTGGCACAGAGCGTTTTCTAGAGCGCAACGGCCAAGCGGTGATTGTAAAAAAACAAGTCATATTGACTGGCGAGAACCTAACCGACGCGCAGCCAGGGTTTGATACACAAAACCAAGAAGCAGCCGTGCATCTGACCCTTGACGCCAAAGGCGCACGTATTTTCAAAGATGTGACGCGCGAAAGTGTTGGCAAGCGCATGGCGATTCTTTTGTTTGAAAAAGGCAGGGGCGAGGTGGTGACAGCCCCGGTGATTCGCTCTGAAATCGGCGGTGGCCGTGTACAAATCTCTGGCCGTATGACGACGGTCGAAGCCAATGACACAGCCTTGTTGTTGCGGGCGGGTTCTTTGGCCGCGCCGATGGAAATTATTGAAGAGCGCACTATTGGCCCGAGTTTGGGTGCAGAAAATATTGCTAAGGGCTTTAACAGCGTGACATGGGGCTTTGTCGCTGTCGCCGCATTTATGTGCGCGTACTACATGCTGTTTGGCATGATTTCCAGCGTGGCATTGGCGGTGAATTTGTTGTTGCTAGTAGCAGTGCTGTCTATGTTGCAAGCCACTTTGACATTGCCGGGTATGGCTGCCATGGCTTTGGTGCTCGGTATGGCGATTGACGCCAACGTGTTGATCAACGAGCGTGTGCGTGAAGAGTTGCGCAATGGTGCAGCACCCCAATCGGCGATTCACACGGGTTATGACCGCGCTTGGGCCACAATTTTGGATTCCAACGTCACGACCTTAATTGCTGGATTGGCGCTGCTTGCATTTGGCTCGGGCCCCGTGCGTGGATTTGCAGTAGTGCATTGCTTGGGCATTTTGACCAGCATGTTCTCTGCGGTGTTCTTCTCGCGTGGCTTGGTCAATCTTTGGTATGGCCGTCAAAAGAAATTACAAAGCGTGTCGATTGGCACCGTATGGCGCCCTTGAGCCCCCATCGTTAGAAAGAACTCAGCGCCATGGAATTTTTTAAGATCCGTAAAGACATACCGTTCATGAAGAACGCGGTGGCATTCAATGCTATTTCTTTCATCACGTTTATAGCGGCGGTATTCTTTTTATTCAGCCGTGGCCTGCATTTGTCGGTGGAGTTCACTGGCGGAACATTGATGGAAGTTAGTTACTCTCAGGCTGCTGATCTCAATGTGGTGCGCGCGCAAATTGCCAAACTGGGCTTGAACGATGTGCAAGTTCAAAATTTTGGAACTGCGCGCGATGTGATGATCCGCATGCCTCCTGCCAAAGGCCAAAGTTCCGCACAACAAAGCGAGCAAGTGCTATCTGCTTTAAAAGAGACAGACGCCAATATTCAATTGCGGCGAACAGAGTTCGTTGGACCGCAAGTGGGCGATGAGTTGGCGATTGATGGCCTCAAAGCTTTGGCTTTTGTGGTGGTCGGCATCATGATTTATTTGGCTATTCGGTTTGAGTGGAAGTTTGCTGTCGCCGCCATCATCGCGAACTTGCACGACGTCATCATAATTTTGGGATTCTTTGCTTTCTTCCAGTGGGAATTTTCACTGCCAGTATTGGCTGCAGTGCTGGCGGTGCTGGGTTATTCCGTAAACGAATCAGTCGTGATTTTTGACCGTATCCGCGAGAACTTCCGCCGGTTCCGCAAAATGCAAACGGTTGAAATCATTGACAATGCGATCACTGCCACGATCAGCCGCACCATCATCACCCATGGCTGTACGCAGCTGATGGTGCTCTCTATGTTGTTGTTTGGTGGTGCAACCTTGCACTACTTCGCATTGGCGCTCACCATCGGTATTTGCTTTGGTATTTATTCGTCGGTGTTTGTGGCCGCTGCGATTGCCATGTGGCTAGGTATTCAACGCGAAGACTTGATAAAGGGCCAAGTGGTGAAAGTAGAGGGCGATTCGGATGACCCCAACTCTGGCGCTGTCGTTTAAGCCAGTTTCAGTGGCTGGCTGGTAACTAGTAAGGAAAAAAGTAACGTAACTAATGCGCGACTCTATCGTTGTCGTCGCACAGCTCGTCTAAGACGAGCGCATCGGGCTCTAAGCCCACACTCCAATACACCATCAAGACGATGATCTTTAAATCGTCTAAGGACATCGGTTGGCCGGGTACTGCCATCGCACGGTCTAGCACGATCTCGCGCATATGAGGCGGGGGCACTTCGGCAGACTCAAGAAACTGAATGAAGCCTAAACACGCTGCGCCCAAATGAGTTTGCTCTGCGACAGAGTAAACGCGAAGGCTTTCGGGAGATTGGCTGTGTTGCTTGGGTATCGATTGACGTATGTCAATGAGTTCGGTTTGGTGCGAAGCGATGTTAAGGCCATCCAACCATTGCAAGGCTTGTTGGATATCTTCCATCTCAAAACCGACGGCGCTGAGTTTGCGTCCCAGGAGATGCAATTGGGGGCACGCATCACCGCGCCAATAGTTTTCGTAAACAAACACGAGTACTTCAAACATTACCCGCAATATACATGGTTTTTAAGACCCTGGACCAAGCCTTTGGAACAAACCACCAGGTAGTCGCGCTACAAGGCCTTCAAGTTCTAAACCTAGTAATACTGATTGCAGTTCCGAAATGTCTAACTTGCAATCTATTTGCAGAGCATCCAAGCTAATGGGGGTAAAGCCCATCTGACTTAGAACAGGGTGCGGCTGCGATGTTGGTTGCAAGCCAATTGCGTTAGGGTTATTACCTCCGTTTGTGGGAATGTGAATTTGCAACTCCTCCAAAATATCTTTGACGTTTTCTACAAGTTTCGCGCCTTGTCGAATCAACCAATGGCATCCGTGTGATTGCATCGCATGGATAGAGCCTGGCACAGCCATGACCTCGCGTCCCATATCGAGCGCCATACGTGCAGTAATGAGCGAGCCAGACCGCATCGCCGCTTCCACTACCAAAGTTCCCAGCCCCAAAGCTGCAATCAATCGGTTACGTTGTGGAAAATTGGCGGCCAATGGTGGGGTGCCTAAGGGATATTCACTGATCAACACACCATGCGCTATGACTTCTTGCGCCAATACTTGATGCAGTTTTGGATAGACCTGATCCAATCCTGTCCCAACAACACCAACGGTTGTCCAACATGACAAACTTGCCTCCGATCTGGATGAATCTGCAGCAGACGACCTCGGACCTAGAGGCTTAGTAAATTGCAGTGCACCAAGATGCGACGCCCCGTCAATACCCAAAGCCATGCCAGACACGACGCATATTCCTGCTTCTGCAAGCGCGCGCCCAAACTGCATGGCAGTTTGTCTGCCCTGTGGCGTGGGGTTGCGACTGCCTACCACCGAGACAGCTGGACCGAGAGATTGTTCAACTTGCCCTTCGACATATAGCAACAAAGGTGGATCTGCTAAATGTAGAAGTGGTTCAGGGTAGTCAGGATGCCCTATGTGCCATATGGCGCGCTGGGCATGTAAGGTTTTAGGATGTGTCGATAGCCATTGAATTGTTCGAACGGTTTGTGCGTCTAATAAAACAGGTGGCTGTAACAAGGCTTCGGCCTGTGCACGCGAAACTACTTCTGTTAACTCCAACGCAGTTGCTTCAAAGACGCCTAAAACGCTACCAAAGCGTGTCAGCAAACGCCGAGCAGATGCATTTCCAATACTTGGGGTGAGTAGCAAGCGCAACCAAGCCCGTAACTCGAATTCATCCATCTGCATAGTGGCCCCAGTCAAAGCCAAAGATTGTGGAATTACCGAGGGCGGGTAGACTTATGAGTTGGTCACAAACTTTTAAAGTAACGACAATCTAGACATGGCAAAGTTAGACATTCTTCGATACCCAGACCCTAAATTACAGACCGTGGCAAAGCCCGTCCAAGAGATTGACGCGCGCATTCGCACGCTCGTGGCAGACATGCTGGAAACCATGTATGACTCCAATGGCATTGGCTTGGCTGCGACGCAAGTCAATGTGCACGAACGGGTCGTGGTGATGGACGTTTCTGAAAACCGCAACGAGCCTATGGTGCTTATCAATCCGACCATTACCTGGATGAGCGCAGAGCGCATCAAAGGCGAAGAAGGGTGTTTGTCCGTGCCTGGAATCTATGACGGGGTAGAGCGTGCGGCCGCTATCAAAGTGACAGCCCAAGATGTAGAAGGCCAGCTCCAAGAAATAGAAGCAGACGGCCTGCTGGCTGTCTGCGTACAACACGAACTCGACCACCTGATGGGCAAGGTGTTCGTCGAGTATTTGTCTATCCTGAAGCGGGGCCGTATCAAAACCAAGTTACTCAAAGCTTTGCGCGACGGCGAATAAAGCGAGAAACACTGCATGCGCATTCTGTTTGCCGGCACGCCCGAATTTGCTGCAGTTGCGCTGCAACACCTTATCCAAG
>JACCDO010128723.1_pt1 | contig 13442 bp, 8 predicted proteins | sample 7446101 | NCBI WGS metagenome assembly JACCDO01 (sample SAMN15323440, study PRJNA562643) | freshwater metagenome | isolation source: river surface water | place: USA:Blue River Watershed | collected 2017-08-16
AAAGATAATACACCTCTTCAAAAATTAGCACAAATATGGGGAACTAATTTACAAGGTATAAGTGGTGACGATTTGAAAAAATATACAAAACTTTTAATCCAATCATGTCTAGATAATTTTGAATTAATTTCAAAAGATATTTTACGATTTAAAAACTATAAAGATGGTATGAACCCTGATGTCAAACTAAAAATAATAGAATCTTTTTTGGGTTGTTCATTAGACATCATATATGATTGTGGATTGGACCCAAATCATATTATGAATGTCAAGACAGACGTATCCATAAAATATGAAAAAACAGGAAATATATCATCAGATTTATTTGACCCTCATTCGGGTTCTTCGGATGGAAAAAATCCATTTCCTAAACAAAGAGATGGATTGATAATGAATGAAAGTGTATTTAGCTATTTTGGTTTACCACGTCAATGTCGGTTGGAAACAACCACTGGGCTAGGCGGTGGTTCTACGAAATATACTAGTAATTCTTCATTTACTGTGAATGGTGTAGATTTAATAAAAAATATCAAAAAATATTTTGCTGGAAACAAACAAAAAAAGGAACAGTTTAAAGATGATGTAGAAGAGAATGCTCGATTAGTTATAGGCAAATATATTGGCGATTTTTTACAAATTCTTATACATTTCATTAAATCTTTAGTAGAAAATGTAGGACAAACGTGTAAAGTCATTTCAACTTGTGACATGATTGTTTTCCTAAGAGCATACTTTCTTGGTTTAGCATGTTTTTTATTTACAATTGACAGAGATGACCCAAATGCAAAAATTACTCACTTTCATATCTACAATCCAAATTTATCAACTGATTTAGCACCCAAATATGAAGAATTGGCAAAAATATTTGTTAAAGAAAAAGAATTGATTATAGCGGAATATGACAATTTTATTGCATTGGTAAATTATATAAATAGTGAAAGTGCAACGGTGGGATTTAACAATATATGTATTGCCGGGTCTAACACGACTTATAAATTTCAACCTTCATTTTATGAAGCGATTATTGCCGACCTTAATGCAATGAGAGGTGCGATAGATGGGTTTGTCCCAACTGCACCAGCTCAAATAGACGCTACTGCTATATCTTCTATACGCCAATACATAGATTACTTACGCGCATATAAAGTAAATGATATATTCAAATGCGATAAACGTAATAGTTCATATTACGTGATGTCAATGGCGAAACATTGCACCAAAGGACTTCAAGCTTTACCAACACTAATATTTTCCAGCGGTTTTGTAAGTGCTACCGGAAAATCCAATAATGCAACATATTTTGATATAGGTTGTAAAGATGCTCGTTACAAATTACCGATTAGCCAATCGGGCGGTTATCCACTACCAAATGCAAACATGATGCAATTTCAATCAAGTAGTATGCAACCATTTCAATCAAGTAGTATGCAACCATTTCAATCAAGTAGTATGCAACCATTTCAATCAAGTAGTATGCAACCATTTCAATCAAGTAGTATGCCACCATTTCAATCAAGTAGTATGCCGCCATTTCAATCAAGTAGTATGCCGCCATTTCAATCAAGTAGTATGCCACTTCAATCGGCATATGCACCGTCATTTACCGCTGCAAACTTACAACAAAATTCCGGTGCAAAACCGGATACAACAGATATAGATATCGTTATGCATGAATTTTTTGATATGAGTGCATACAAACCGGATGATACGAATGTTTATCGAAAAACCCGAATGGGGTCATATAATCATAATAGTTATTACGTCGATTTACATAAACAATTTTATAAAGATTTTGAAATACAGTTTTTGAAATATATAAAACAAAATAAAATGGGTGCACAATTTTTGTTAGTCCAACATTTATATAAGGAGTTATATGGATTGAATATAAAAAATATATATCTGTTTATGTTCTTTGATTGTTTCAGTGATGTTATAAATTCGATATATTTATTAGATATAAAGTTATTAGATATAAAGAACCCGCATTATTATAGCGAAAATTCTATATATTTTTTGATAAAATCATACTTTGAAGATAACGAAAATACGATTGTTGATTTATCACAACAAGTATTTGCGTTCAATAATAAAGCAAGTGCGTTTAAACAAAGTGATTTAATTTCGTTTTACAAAAAAATAAATAGATATTTTAAAAAATATATTAAAACGGCGAAAAAATCTAATATGATTAAAAAAACGGTGAAAAAATCAAAATCTTATGGAAATAGAATGAAAACTTCAAGTAAATCGAGAAAAACTTCAAGCAAATCGATGAAAACTTCAAGTAAATCGATGAAAACTTCAAGCAAATCGAGGAAAATTTCAAGTAAATTGAGGAAAACTTCAAGCAAATCGAGGAAAACGGCAAACATAAGTAAAGCAAAAGAAATTGCAAAAGCAAGTAACGCTGCAAGACAAAAAGAATTTATGAAAAAAAGATTAACCATTCACATGAACGAATCCAAATAGTTTTTGACTTCTACACTTATATCAAATTGTTGAACTCCATATTCATGTATTTGTTCGCGCATCGACTTTGAAATTGCCTTATTTTCTTCTATTTTCATTTTCACATAATTTAAATCATGCATTTTATTATCTTCAATGACGGTAATAAAGTTTTTAGAAAGGTCCAAGTTTTCGGCAGACGACTGGTTCACCACGACCCCTAGACCCGCAATCAGTGCCTCCTTTACGACCAACGGGTCGGCTTCACCTTCACTCAATAACAACAAATTCGTATATTTTGTCAATTCCTCATGAATTCGTGTTCGGGTCCATTCACCCAAATAATTTGACCGGTTTGTTCGAAATTGCGGGTCCGCATTATTACCCACAAAATCAATACCTTCTATATTCTGGTATTTTGCCTGATTTTTACGCGGGCTAATTTTACCCAAATATATCGTTTTATCGAGAGCAGGGGTCGTGGCAAAATGGAACGCAGAGCTATTGATTCCATTTTTAATCTTCCGTAAGCAATTCGGGTTTGCACCATGATTTATGAAGGTTTGCATATCTTTATCGGCCAACACAAAATGATAATATTGTTGTTGTGTCAATAAAAAATAAAATATTTTGTTATATCCATCTGCCCTATGCTTTTGAATTTGGTCAATATATGGATAATGACTTGTGATTGCTACCCGAGGACAATTCAAATAATGTAAAATCACGTAATATACATCGTAATGTAGGTGCACGAAATCGAATTTACCCGCGTTCACGGTATTAACGATTTCCGCCAAATCTTTGGTATTTATAATAGTTACATCATGGCCGATTTTGGTTAACTCGTTGTAATAATCCCATATTAATATTTCTACTGCACCCCACCCCGGTGGAGGTATTGGCATGATACCTGGTCCAATGAGAGCGATTTTCATTTTCTCGATTATATATTATATTTATGGGTATCCTTTATTATATTTTTTAGGCGTATTTAGTATACATGGAAAATCAACCATCAAAAATTGTGCGAAAATCTATTGTAGAAAATGTAAAGGATTTTGCAGCCGACCAAGATAACAATCAAAAAATAAATGTGGCTATTTCAGTTGCACTAGAATTATACCGGGTTTTAGTATCTTCCTTGTTGATTTTATTTGTTCCTCAAGATTGTGGTAATGGTAATTTATGCACCATGACGGAAAACATGAATCCTGATTCCAAATTATATACGACGGGTCTTTTCTTCAATTTCGCTACTTTATTTGTATTTGTCGCGATGTATTATTTTGAAGTAAAACGTGAAAATAAATTGATTACCTATCTTGATGTAAACAAATCGATTGCTATGGACAATGATTCAGTGGGTAAAGAATTAGCAAATTTACCAGGGGAAAAACGCACAAATATTTTGTTGTTTGATAAATATTATCAAAAAACTGCATATGTGGCGATGGGAACATTTGTCATAAATTCGATTATTAGTGGAATAGTTGTATATAATTATTCACTTGGAAACCAAACCACTACCACGATAATAACGAATATATTGTTTATGGTTTCTAAATTGGGTGATGTATATGTCACGGTAAACACGGAACAAAACATATTTTACTCTGCTTATTTGAAGGGTAAAATACAATATAATGGAGTAGACCCAGATAAATTAAAGGTCTTGAAAAAAGAGTTAGAAATGGTTGATATTGAATGTCCACGACCAGACCAGGTGGAACAAGCCGCGGCGCCGGAACCAGTAAAGGAAAAGGAAGCTGAACCAGTAAAGGAACCAGAACCAGTAAAGGAAAAAGAACCGGAACCAGAACTAGTAAAGGAACCGGAACCAGTAAAGGAACCGGAACCAGTAAAGGAACCGGAACCAGTAAAGGAAGCGGAACCAGTAAAGGAAGCGGAACCAGAGCTAGTAAAGGAACCAGAACCAGTAAAGGAACCAGAACCAGTGCAAGAAAAAGTGACAGAAGTAATTCAAGAACTAGTCACTAAAGTAGACGCTGAACAATCTTAATCGGTTTTCTCTTTCATCACTATTTTCTTAAAATATTCACTCGGGTGCATATTCATACCGTCATTATTGTGGATTTCCATACTCGCTTTATGTTTTATCATAAATTCTTGAAGCGCGTCACCATGTTGAATATCTTCGTTTCCAAAAAAAGATTGCGGTAATTTGTCCAAAACGTGTTGAGGTAATCCACTCAATCCGTTACCTGAACGTGTTATATTTGGGTTATCCGGTATTCTTTCATTTAGCTTATCTGGTATTCTTTCATTTACGTTATCGTTTTCTTCAATGGTGTATTCAATAGTATTATCCTCCGACATATAATACTATTCATATGTTTTTTTTATATATTTTTTTATTTTTTATTTTTATTTTTACCATACTAGCCCTATAAAATAGATAATGTTGGGGTATACAAAATATTATTGTAAAATTGATTAAAACTAAGAATTTGTTTATATGTATACAAAAATGGCTAAATATTATTCTGGAAATATTTATGAAAATAAACTCGTTAAACATATTACCACCGAGAAAATACATATTCCAAAACCTATTCTAAAATGGGTTGGCGGTAAAACACAAATCATAGATAAACTTCTTGTGGAATTTCCAATTGAAATAAATAACTATCGTGAAGCATTTTTAGGAGGAGGAAGCGTTTTATTCGCTTTGTTATCTTATGTGAAAACCGGTATTATAAAAATACATGGTAATATATATGCGCATGATTTGAACGAACCATTGATTTATATTTATAAAAACATACAAACTCATCATAATGAATTGTATGATTCATTACAAACGATGATTACAACGTATAATGAATGTGGTAATGGAGAAATTAATCGAACTCCGGCAAATATAGAAGAAGCCAAAGTAGCAAAAGAAAATTATTATTATTGGATAAGAAGCGAATATAATAAATTATCTGTAAATGATAAAAAAAGTATCACAGGTTCCGCAATGTTTATATTCTTAAATAAAACATGTTTTCGAGGCGTATTTAGAGTTGGACCCAAAGGATTCAATGTTCCATTTGGACATTATAATAATCCCGAAATCATAAATAGAGCGCATTTAGAAGAAATACATGAATTAATACAAAATGTAATATTTGAATGTGGCGATTTTACTACATCACTCATAGATGTTCAAACAAATGATTTTGTATATCTAGACCCTCCTTATGCACCAGAAACCGATACATCCTTTGTAAAATATACGGAAAATGGGTTTGCACTAGAAAAGCATATACAATTATTTAATTTAATACATAATTTGAGTGAAACGAATAAAAAAATAATGTTGAGTAACGCCGACGTAACTTTGGTACGCGAAAACTTTCCCAGTGAAAGATACAATACAACTTCTATTTTATGTAAAAGGTCAATTAACTCTAAAAACCCAGAAGCAAAAGCAAAAGAGGTGATTATAAAGAATTATGAATAAGTGTATTTTACGATTGTTGTGTTGTATTTTTTACGCATATTTCCAAATAATCATCTATAATTTTATTCCACGAAAATTTGGATAACGCGTATTCGCGTATTTCTTCTCTCATTTTGATACTAGCTAATCTGTTTTGCACTATTTTTCTAAAAACATAATTTATATCGTCTAATTTATCATTTGGTATCACCGTAATAAATGGCAAACTAGTATCTAAATTGGCCGATGCACATTCACTGACTACAACGCCTAATCCAGCAATCAATCCTTCCTTCACAACTAATGGGTCGGCTTCTCCCTCCGACAACAATACTAAATTTCCATAATCGGTCAAATTAGAATACAATTTTTGTTTATCCCATTCTCCTAAATAATTCGCCCGTCCAATATCAAATGTTGAATCATGATAATTTCCTACAAAATCAATCGATGAAATAATTTGATATTTATATTGACATTTACGCTTTTCTATTTTGGCTACATATACACTCTTATTTGTTAATGTCGGCTCTTTTGTATAACGAAATAAATCTTCTCTAGCACCGTTACAAATCACATTTATCTCTTTTTGATAACCATATTTTCTATATACATCGGCAATTTCATTACTGATTACATTCAATTGTATAAGGTTTTGATATTCAATTACTTTTTTGAAATAATTATTGAAATAATACGCATATTTTGTTTCAAATTGTGGATGAGTAATATATGCATAATGACTCGTATACAAAATACGCCGACAATTCAAATAAGGTGCTATGATAATATAATCGTCATACATGATATGCACGACATCCGGATTAGAAGTATTGCATTGACCTACCACTTCTCTCAAATTTGAATCGTTTATAATGGTTGAATGGACCCCTTTTTTAATAAGATTTTCATGATAATCCCATACAAGAGATTCAATTGCTCCCCACCCGTTCGGTGGTATCGGTTTCATGCCGGGTCCAATTAAATATACATTTGCCATTGTATGTTCTAGGTTATCTTATATGTATACATTATAAATAAGACATTTTTATACTATTTTACAAATCATATAAAAATATAATATTGTTTATTGTATTCATGGCAACTATTGTTACTGGATATTTTCAATTAAAACAGGCCAAGGCATCACATGACACATACAGTAAATGGATGCGTAATATGTTATCTATAGAGAACCCGATGGTGATTTTTTGTGATAGTGCAAGTGAACAAATGATTCAAGAAATGAGAGCGGGTAAAATGGAGTATACGAAAATTATACTCACCTCATTCAATGAATTTTATTCATACCGGTATGCGCGAAACTTTTTAGAACATTATAAAATGGACCAAGAACAACGAGTTGGTCACAATATGTTTTTATACATGATTTGGAGCGAAAAATCTCATTTTTTGAAACGCGCGATTGAATTAAATCCTTTTTCTACCGAATATTTTGTATGGTGTGATATCGGGTGTTTCCGTGTTCCAAACACACGATATTTACATTGGCCTAATCCATCCAGAATTGCCACATTAGATAAAAACAAGGTATTGTTATTATCCGTGCAACCATTTAGTCCAGGTGAATTACAATGTAATACGAAAGAAGGATTGCCATTATTCCAATTTACAAACCGTATTGGTGGAACTATTTTTGGAGGAGGTAAAGATATATTATTGCAATGGCACGATAAATATTACCAAATGTTGGAATATTTTATTTCGATTGATAGATTCATCGGTAAAGACCAGAGTATAATGAATTCGGTCTATTTATTGAATAGAGATATGTGTAATTTAGTAAATTGGCAACCGGGATGTCCCGACCAATGGTTTTATTTACAAGAATATTTACGATAATCATATAGACATCAAAAAACAAAATAAAATAAACAATAACAAAATAACGCAAATAAAAATATAAAAAATGAATAATAATAATATATATACAATGAATATTATTATTCCGTTGGGCGGAAGAGGTGAACGTTTTTCGAAAGAAGGATATACTAAACCAAAAGCTCTTATCGATGTATTTGATAAGACGATGATAGAACATGTGATTGACCATCTTCATATGGAGAGCAATGATAAATTATTCATCATTTATAACAAAATATTAGAGGATTTTGAATTTCTCTCATTGATGTCCACCAAATATCCGTTTGCTCATCTCATTCCATTACCTGGGGATACTAAAGGAGCCGCCGAAACTTTACAAATTGGTATTGGTAAAATTTTAGAAGAAGACATTGAACGTCGTGAAAAAACAATTTTGTTAGATTGCGACGTATTTTATACTGAGAATGTCATAAATATATTTAGAAAAAGTGACACTGGAATGGTATTTTATACAAAAAAAACCGACGAGAAACCAATTTATTCATATATTGAATTAGACGAATCGAATAAAATACTTAATATTGCCGAAAAAAAAAAGATTTCTGATAATGCAAATTGCGGAGTATATGCATTTATGAATATACAAGAGCTCTATATTTTTTGTAAAAAAGTCGTTGAAGAAAAAATTTTTTTCAATAACGAACCATATACTTCATGTGTCATTTCAGAAATGTTGAAATCTGGATATAGGTTCACTGGTCATGAACTTGACGAAAACTCCGTATTTTCACTAGGAACTCCGGTCGAATTAATGAAATACACTGAAGACACGCGTGCATTTTTATTTGATTTAGATGGCACTCTAGTTATCACCGATAATATATATTTCCATGTATGGTATGAAATATTGGCAAATTATAATATTACTCTAACACACGAAATATTCAAAAAATATATTCAAGGAAACAATGATAAATACGTATTGAATTCATTATTGTCAAATATAAATATTGATTTAGATAAATTGTCTCTACAAAAAGATGCATTGTTCTTGAATAATATTGGAAAATTAACCATTGTAGATGGAGCAACCGAATTTATAGAAAAAATACATTCAATTGGACACAAAATCGCGATTGTTACAAATTGTAATCGTACAGTGGCCGATGCAATACTTAATCATATACACATAGGGACGTATATTGATTTTATTGTAGCCAGTGGTGATACCGCGAATGCAAAACCGAGTCCAGAGCCATACGTAATGGCCATGAAACATTTTAGGATATCATCATCCAAATGTTTTATTTTCGAAGATTCTAAATCAGGTATTCTAAGCGGTAAAAACGCGAATCCTAAGTGTTTGATTGGCATTAATACATCATATAGTGACCACGAATTAGAATCTGCCGGGGTTGATATATGTATTTCAAATTATTCCAAGATTGATATAGATTTGTTATTTCATTTTCACAATTTATCACTGAATAAAATAACAAAATATATTGGCGATTCATTACCTTATTTGACCGGTGAGATTATATTTAATACAAACAAATTGAAAGGAGGATTTATTGCCGATGTGAATGAAGTCACCATTGTAAACGCGAACGGGGAAAAAACCGAAGCGATTCTCAAAATTGAAAATAAAAATGAAAGCGATTTATCTAAAATGGCGAACGCGCTAGAGCTATATGAACGTGAATATTACTTTTATGAATATATATCAAAGTATGTAAATATTCCGGTGCCTAAATATTATGGATTAGTGAAAGATGATTCGGGAAAAAATATAGGGGTTTTGTTAGAAAATTTATTCAAAACGGGGAATTATACGATTAATTTAAATTTGAATGAATCGAATATTGATGTATCATTAAAAATAATCGATTATATGGCGAAATTTCACGTAAAATTTTGGAACAAAAATAATAAACAAATTTATCCTGGTTTAAAAACGTCCATGGACCCCACCTTTTCTCCTACATGGCAAAATTTTATTGAAAATCGATGGCCACTCTTCAAAGAAAAATGGGGGAAAATATTGAAACCGGACCAATTATCGTTAGGTGAAGATATCATGCTACAGTTTAATGCAATACAACAGCGAATGTCTATGGGCCATACCACCATCATCCATGGCGACATAAAATCGCCCAACATATTCTATAACATTGACATGGGGTATGAACCTTGTTTTATTGATTGGCAGCATATTGCCATTGGAAAAGGTGTGCAAGATTTGATATTTTTTATGATTGAAAGTTTTGATATAAATACGATACCGATTATATATCCCATCTTTACGAATTATTATTATCGTAAATTACGCGAATATAATATTGAAAATTATTCTTATGTGGAATATTCGAATGATTTACATGACGCTCTTTGTTATGTTCCTTTTTTTACAGCGGTTTGGTTTGGAACCGTAAGTTACGACGATTTAATTGATAAAAATTTCCCATATTTTTTTATTCAAAAACTATTCTCTTTGTTATAAAATTGATTGTTTTTCGTATTATTGTGTATATCGATATAATAATATACACATTTCAACAAACCAATAACCAACAAAATGGTGAAAATCTGTAACGAAGCTTATCCAGTCGAATCAAAATATGATGAATATTTCGCGAAATACCCATATCCGTTAAGTGATTTTCAAAAATACGCGATTGAATCAATTGTAGAAGGAAATCATGTATTGGTGACTGCCCATACCGGTTCAGGGAAAACGTTACCAGCCGAATTTGCGATTAATTATTTCACCCAAATGGGTAAAAAAATTATTTATACAAGTCCTATCAAGGCGCTATCAAATCAAAAATATTATGAATTTACCCAAAAATATCCCCACATATCATTTGGCCTATTCACCGGTGATATTAAAACCAATCCCGATGCCGACGTTCTTATTATGACGACCGAAATATTAATGAATTCTTTATTCACATCGAACAAAGAAACCACTTCTTCCTTAAAATTTCAAATCGATATACATAAGGACCTGGCATGCGTCGTGTTCGATGAAGTGCATTATATTAATGATGCGGACCGTGGCCAAGTATGGGAAAAATCGATATTGATGTTACCTCCACATATACAAATGGTCATGTTATCCGCTACTATCGACGCTCCGGCCCGGTTCGCGAAATGGTGCGAAAGAGGATACACTGATAAGGAAGTATATTTGGCATCTACCAATCATCGAGTCGTTCCTCTATCTCATTATGGTTTCTTAACGACCACTGAATCAAATATAAAATCACTCAAAAACAAAGAATTAGAAAAACAAGTTCGCGATTCAACCAATAAACTCGTCTTATTGCAAAATGAACACGGCAAATTTAACGACGCTGGTTTACTTGAATTAACCCGTATTAAAAAAGTGTTTGATGACCGGCAAATGGTGCATAAACGAAAAATGGTATTGAATAATTTAGCGTTGTTTTTGAGAGATAGGGAAATGTTACCAGCGATTGCATTTGTGTTTTCAAGGAAAAATGTGGAAACATCTGCCGCGGAAATAACCATTCCAGTTCTAGAAGACGATAGCAAGGTTCCTTATTTAGTTCGTAAAGAATGTGAACAAATCATTCGAAAATTGCCGAATTTCCATGAATATTTAGAATTACCGGAATATAATGATTTGGTTTCGTTGTTAGAGAAGGGTATCGGTATTCATCATTCCGGTATGATACCTATATTGCGTGAAATTGTTGAATTAATGATATCTAAAAAATATATAAAAATATTATTTGCTACCGAATCATTCGCCATTGGTCTAGATTGCCCAATTAAAACAGCGATATTCACTGGATTGACTAAATTTGATGGTTCAAATGAACGTTATTTATTGTCACATGAATATACACAGATGGCAGGAAGAGCGGGGAGACGTGGTATTGATACAATCGGTCATGTGGTTCATTGCAATAATTTGTTTGATTTACCGGTAATGACGGAATATAAAAATATGTTAGGTGGAACCCCGCAAAAATTAGTATCAAAATTCCGTATATCATATAATCTGGTATTGAACTTGCTTAAAAATGGCGAAACGACTAATTTTGTCAGTTTTGCCAGTAAAAGTATGATGTTTGATGAATTACAGAATGAAATAGAAAGTACTAGAATACGCGTAGAGGATTTAACCGATAAATTAAAAAAGAAAAAAGAATTTATAGAAGAATTGAAAACCCCCGCCGAAATGTGTCGAAAATATTTACAAACCGAAATTGTGGTTCGAACTTCGGGAAACAAAAAGAAAAAGGATGCCGAAAAGGAATTACAAAATTTACGCGACAACCATAAGTATATTTTAGGCGATATAAAAAGCGTAAAAGATTATGATGATATGCAAAAACACTTGATTGATGCTCATGAACATAAATTATATTTAGAAACTTATATTCAGGAGCAAATTCGTAGAGTATGTTATGTATTGTTGAATGAAGGATTCGTAAATCAACAAATTCAGGAAAACGCGCCCGAACCAGCATATGAATTGACTCTGCTCGGTAAAATATCGGCAAATATCGCGGAAATACATCCGCTAGTGTTCAGTAAATTATTAATCAATACTAGGTATTTTGAAGAGTATACGATACAACAGTTGATTGGACTATTTGCCTGTTTTGTAGATGTGAAAGTTTCTCCGGACCATAAAATAAATGTACCAAGGTCGAAAGACCAGGGGTTACTAATGTTGATTGAAAAAATGAACAATATGTATTTACATATAGAATCGATTGAACAAGAATCGCAAATTCATACCGGTATAAATTATGAGGATGCATTGAATTTTGATATGACGGATGATTCCATTGAATGGACCGAATGTTCAAACGAAATGGAATGTAAATATTTTATACAGAATAAAATTGCCGACAAAGGAATATCAGTGGGTGATTTTACAAAAGCTATGTTAAAAATCGCTACTATTGCTAAAGAAATAGGAGCCATTTGCGAAGAAATGCAACAAACCGATTTACTATATAAATTAACTCAAATTGATTCAATGATACTGAAATATATAACTACTTCACAGAGTTTATATGTATAATTATAACATATCTTCATATCCATATGATGGCTGTTCACTCGTTGAATCATTTTTTTCTTCTTCATCGTTTTGTGTAGGCGTTGACCGGTCATCCGTATCAGTAGATTCATTTTGTGCACTCGAGTTGTCATCTGGTGTAACATCGTCGTCTTCATAAATAACATCGTTATCACTGTCATGAACACTTTCACGGTCATCTACTTCCTCATCCACGTGTTCCTCTTCCTCATCCTCATGTGCATTTTCTTCATCATGTTCCTCTTCCTCTTCCTCATCATTTTCTTCATCCTCATGTTCATTTTCTTCAACTTCATTTTCATATTCTTCTTCTTCTTCTTCATCTTCCTCTTCATCATCTGCTCTAGAAACAATATCCTGGCTGGATACTGTATTAAATATAAATGTCATATAACTCGTATTTATCGTGGTATAATATTCATTTTCATTATACGGGTCGATATGTGACGTATCATAATTGTATGGTGGTGTTATTTTATTAAAACCAATATGATAATCATCAAATACAGTTTCGAATTTATTTGTTATAATATTCCTTTTTTTATATTTTCTACCAAACTTTGGATTGTATTTCATAAAAAACTTTAATTTATATCTTAATTCATTCTC
>JACCDO011801631.1_pt1 | contig 13442 bp, 4 predicted proteins | sample 7446101 | NCBI WGS metagenome assembly JACCDO01 (sample SAMN15323440, study PRJNA562643) | freshwater metagenome | isolation source: river surface water | place: USA:Blue River Watershed | collected 2017-08-16
ATAATTCTCTTTAAAAAAAAAAAAAAAAAAAATAACGCTAAATTTTAAAACATTGACCTATAACAGCTGGCATTAAATTAACTAAAATAAAATTTTTTTTTAAACCTCTTAAATAATCGCGTTTTTTATCTAATGCAGCTTCACTTAATACTCTTGTTGTTTGTTGGAAACTAGAAGCGGAAATAAAGCTATCTACTTCAAGAGATGCTTGGGTAATTCCAAGTACAATAGGTTCAAAATGGATTTCTTCTTCTAAATACATATTTAATTGTAAAATAATATTAACATCTATTAATTCACCAGGTAAAAATGGAGATAAACCAGGATCTAAAATTCGTACTTTTGAAGTCATTTGACGTACAATAATTTCAATATGTTTATCAGCGATGCTTACACCTTGAGTACGGTATACTCGCTGAATACCATTTAATAAAATCTGCTGTATTTTTAAAATTGCTTTTCTTGCAGCAATTGTCATACCGCGGGGTACTAATTTAAAGCGAGATAAATATCGATTAAAGATTGCATTCATTAAATTTGGTATACTATCTCTATAAAAACGTCCAGCTTTACTTTTTCGAGCTTCAAAATATTGTTCAATTTTTGGAATACCTTGAACAATATCTCCAGCTTTTAATCGCTGGAATGGTAGTGTGATTAATGGTGTATTTTTTTCAACCCAATCATTATTTTTTACGTGTAATACTGCTTTATGTGAAGCAGCTATAAACTGGCTACGTCTTAATGTTAATTTAGTCTTGTTTAAATGTAATACTTGGCCTGTTTCTTTGCTTACTAAAGAAGGAGAAATTAAATCTCCATATTTTAAAAATTGTCCAACAATAATTTGTTTAACTTTTTTATGTTTATGGATATTTAAAGATGCTTTTTTATCTTTAAATTCTTCTAAATTTGAAGAATATATAGAATCAAAGGCTAAACTAGTTAAATCTTTATTTGTTAATAATAATAACTGTGATTTTGTTGAACTTTGTTTTAATAGAATAACTTCACCTTTAAATGGAGATATTGAGTCAGTTTTGGCTTGGGGAATAGGATAACCTACATTCATACTTGAATTCGGAAAAATCGAAACACTGTATGCAGATTTAGTTTTTCCAACTTGATTATTAATATTACGTAATAACATTTTTGAATCAAATGATAAGTTATAACCGAAACTTATTGTGCCAGGTAGGTTATATTTTGTAATTTGTTCTCCTTTTAAATTTGAAAATGAGAATTTAGTATTAATAGAAGGATTTTTAAAAATTTGGGTTAAATTAGATTTAAAAGTTTCTGGTATAATCCCATAAGTATAGTCTAATGATGAGGTAAATGAAATAAGTCTAGGATTAAAATTTAGAGATTTTCTACAAATGATATACTGACCATTTTGGATTATATGATTATAAATATTAGGTGGAATAATTGAAAATTGATAACCATGTAGAATTTTTCCAATTACAGAATATTTAATTATACGGTTATTTTGCTTTAAAGTTGATAACTTTTGTGTATTTAAAGAAAATTGACGTGGTAACCAAATATAAATATTATGTTTATTATCCTTTTGACTATTTGTCGTAATTGATTTTGAAATTTTAGTTAAGTCTACTTTAGTTTCACCATCTAATAAATCGGATAATGCATATTGGAAAAAACCACGAGTATACCAAGGTCGAGTATCACACAAAATACTTTTATCTTCTAAAATGTTATTTAAATATTTAATATAAATAGGGGGTTGCGTTTTAAAATAACTAAAGTTATCTATTTTATTAGATCTATTTTTATAATTATAAAAGAATCTATGTAATAACTCTTCATGATGAGCTAATTGATTAATTACAAAAGTATTTAGAATACTTTCAAAAACAAATAAGGATTTAATTGGATATAATTTAAATTGTAAAGTTTTAAGGAAGTTATTAGATAATTTAGTTAATATTTTCATCTTATTATATTTTATAAAATTCGCTGATATATACGATTTCTTATTTGCATTATTAAACGTATGTAAATACCAACTAAAGCTAGTAAAATCATTATATTTATAATATTTATTGATTGATTTATCTAAATGCTTATTTATAAAATGTTCTAAAACAAAAGCTTTTGATTGGTTAACAATAAACTTAAAGTTATTAAAATCTTTAGATTGAGCATTTTTAAAAGATGCTAAATCGCGATTATCAATTGAAAATTGATAATTTGATTCCAATTGATTATTTAACTGTAATAATACGAATTTATTAAAATATGTTCTATTTTTTAATTCTTTTTTATTGAATTTAAATGTACCAAAAACTTTGTTATCTTTAATTGAAAATAAAACTCGTTTTTGTTTAGAAGAGCTATAACTAGTACTATCTATAAAGCGATTAGTAGTTAAATAATAATGCATTATAGGAACATTAATTAAGCCTAGTTTATTATTATTTAAACTAGGTAATTTGCTATATATTTCAATTAAATTACAAGTTGATTTTTTATTTTTACTTAATGGATGAGCATCCACAAATTTTGTCGCGCTAGCGACAGGATCTTTAGATACTACATCTGTTATATCTTTTTTAGTTAAATTTATAGTTGCTTTAGAAGTTATTTGACTAAAAGGCATAAACGATTCTAAAAATGCGTAATTTTTAGCACTTAAATAGTTTTGATTATCTAATAGCAATTTGGATTGTTTTAATGTCTTATAATATAAGGTAGTTTGTTTATTACATAATCTTGTATGATATTTTAAACGACCAAATATTGAATTACTGATAAATGAACTAGATGATTTAATAAATAATTCATTTACTGATTTTTGTTCATCTATGTTATCAAAACTAGTCATTTCCGAACAATTACGAATTAATACCAATAAAGGTGATTGGTCTATTAAATGAGTATGAATACTTGGATCTGATTTTGGACGAAAACGACTTTTAGGGTTCTTAATTATCCAAGTAAAGTTTTTTATATTAATATTTTCTTTTGACTTATAGGATTTTTGAGCAACAGATTGTTTATTTGTTTCTATGAATGAAGTAGCTGATAAACATTCAATAAAAACAGTATTTTGGAATAGTAATTCATCAAATAAGGTTTGGCCTGCAAAGATAAATGATTTATGTTTTTCAAAAGGATACTTTAATAAAACAGGTTTATAAATAATGCCTTTTTTAATATTAATATTATAATGATGAGTTTGTTGTTTTAGTTTAATTACATTTAATGAAGATAGTTCTAATTCTTGTTTATTATAAGAAGTTTGATCTATATTTAAATTAAAATTAACAAAACGTTTTTTACTTTCAAGTGCAGCCTCCGTTAATGAAGTATTACGCTGCTGAATAGTAATCAAGCCTGTAGTCGAAGAAATAGATTTTTGTTTACCTTGTCGATTTAAAATAAAAATATTATTTTTGAAGTTTGATAAATTATAGTCATTATAATAGTATTGTTTGTTATTGCTTCTATTATTACTAAATTTGTCGTAACTGAAGTTCCAATCGCTGGCGCGATTGCATTCGCTATCGCTCTTCCAATAATGAACGAATAGAGACGGTAAAGTGGCTTTAAATAAGTTCCATTCGTAAATTATTTCCGATAAATTACTTAAAAAATTTGAATAATCAGTATGAGAAATTGTACTATTCTTTTGTAATTGACTATTTGCAAAAGAAGTTAACTTAATATTTATATCAGATAATATTTTTGTTTCTAATATCCAAGGTTTTTTTATTATACTAATTTTATAGCCTTTTTGACTATAAAATACAGTTTTACCTTGTTTTTTTATGTTAGAAGAAAACTTATTTCTGCTTGTTTTACGAATATACGGTCCAGAAACCATTGAACTATTATAATTTGTATTTTGTAATAAATTGGACTTATTGTAATAAGTTAAAAATGAAACTCCATAAATAATTGAAGTTAATGATTCAAAAGATTCGGAATTTTTAAACGGAAACCCATTTAAATTATAAAATTCTTGTGGAACCCAAAAGAATCTTCCATTTTTGATAAATGAAGTTGTTATATTTTGTTTTCTATCTAATACTTTTTTATTAAAATGACTAAAGTTAGAATTTAACGAATTTATACGAACACTTACTAAATTATCATTTATTAGTTTATCTTCAACGTTTAATTTAGAAGAATTATACCAAGGTAAGTGTTTTTTATCAAACTGAATATCTATACTATGATCATTACTATAAAAAGATTGTTTTGTTAATTCACAAGTTATATGCTTTAGGATTCGGTAGGATTTTGTATTTTGATTCAATTTATTTAAATCAGTAGTTTGATTTTTTATTTTTTTTATATTACCAATTAAAGTAGATTTCGGTACATTTGTAGTCTCACGGTTTTTATTAACGTCATTTATAAAATTATTTAAAAAATTTGCCTTTTTAAACCATGTATATAATTGTTTAGTTAATTCAAGTTTATATGAAGATTGATTATTTAGTGATAAATCATTCGTTAATTTATCTATTTTTTTCTTTATAGAAGGATTAAGAACTATATTATTAAAACGTAAATCATTTTCAAAAGCTAAAAGCCCTCCACTTTTAGTTTGCATTTTGCTTGAATACCAATTTAAATTTACATGACATGATAGTTTTCGTGGTCGTTTATTATTTGTAATATGGTCAATTGAATTATCTGTTAACGAGATATCTGTTTCTATACCACTAATAAATTGTTTTGTATCATTATTATTATTGTTATGAACCAAAGGAGAAGTTATAAAAATAAAATCATTATTACCATTAAAATGAATTGATGCGTCTTTATTTAATTTGGATGAGTGATTGGATGAACGATAGCGAATGCTATCGCCTTGGCGATTGGAATTTTGTGAATGATCTAATGGAATTGTTTTAAAATTCAATATATAACCTAATTTTTTATATTTAATTGACTTTAATAATGATTGATTTTTTATAAATGAACTATTTATAGTATTTAATGGGTTTGATTTATTTAGATGAGCGCTAGTGATTGGATTTACTTCATTAACATCATTTTTTTGTTTGAAAGCATATGGTAAATTGTGCGTATCATGAGTATTAGAAGAATTCGCAATAGGTAAATCTAAATAAGCCTTAATTTGATGACTAGTACCATGAGTATGCCAAAGAATTTCATTTAAATAAGTATTTTTACTAACCATATCTCCTACTTGTGTAAAAGATAAGGTTTTCATTGGAAATTGATATGTTTTACCTGATAATAACCATACTAGACCTATATTAGCTTTTATAGATTTTGTTTTTATTTGATTATTATTAGTGTTACTTAGACTTATACCTATTTGAGTGTTTTCTTCATTTCGTGGAACTGAAATATCAAGTTTATCATTTGTCCAAACTTCCATTTTATTATTTTTAGAATCGACTTTATATTGACGAACACGTAAACTTGCAAAAAATATTTGACCTTCTAATTCGGATAAAATAGTTTGTTCAGCGTCATCACGCTGAGCTGTTTGTTGATTTAAACCTGTAATTTGAGCTACTAGTTCTTTAGCGGAAACGGATTGTTTATGACGTATAAATAATAATGTAAAAGGAGGAATTTTATATTTGGTAATTTGATTTTCGTTATTATTATTTAGAATTGTAAATCCACCTTCCGCTTTTGTTAAAAATACAATATTTCCTTCTGGAGTTCGAACTAAAGTTCCTAAAATAGGTTGCCAAAAATGAACAATACCATCGTAAGGAGCTTTAATTTGATCGGATACATCAGATGAAAATACCCCTCCTGTATGGAAAGTTCTCATTGTTAATTGTGTTCCAGGTTCACCAATAGATTGTGCTGCTATAATACCTACTGCTTCTCCAATAGATACTAATCTTCCGTCTGCTAGACTCCATCCATAACATAATTGACATACTAAATTCTTAGAAGAGCATGTTAAAGGAGATCTAATAATTACTTTTGATTTTACATTTGCAATACGAGAAGCTAAATCGTGAGAAATTTCTTGATTTCTACTAGCAATAATAACACCATCACGAATAATATTTTCTGCTAATACACGACCTATTAAACGATTTTGTAAAGAATAAATTAATTTATTACCTTCTTTCATCGGTGTTAATGCTACACCGTCGTTTGTTCCACAATCAAAATGAGAAATAATTACATGATGGGCTACATCTACTAATCGACGAGTTAAATATCCAGCATTTGCAGTACGTAAAGCAGTATCAACGATACCTTTACGAGCTCCATAACATGAAATTAAATATTCAGTTAATGTTAATCCTTCGCGAAAATTACTTAAGATTGGAAAATCGATAATTCGTCCTTGAGGATCAGCCATTAATCCACGCATACCAACTAATTGTCTAACTTGTGATATATTACCTCGAGCTCCTGAAAATGCCATCATATATACTGGATTTAAAGTATTTGTTTCTTCAAAATTACGAACTACTTCTGTTTTTAAGATTTCACTAACACGATGCCAACTACTAATTAAACGTTGAAAACGTTCTACATCTAATAAATCACCTCGTTTATAATTTTGCTGTGCAAGTTGTGTTTCAACTTCTGCCTGATATAAAAGAGATAATTTTTTTGGTGGAATCTTTAGATCATCAATTCCTAAAGAAATACCAGCTTTAGTAGCAGATTCGAATCCAATAGTTTTTAATCTATCTAATAAAGCTACTGTTTTATGTTCACCATTATTTAATAAAAACCATGAAACAAAACTTTTAATTCGACCTTTATCAAAACAAATATTCCAAAAATATTTGTTTTTTATATCCATAATTTCAGATGTTGCAAAATTATAATAATTAGGATTTTTTTTATTTTTTAGACTGTTTCGATTTAAATAAAAAAATGAACTATTATGCAAGTAATTGGTTTCTCTAAATACCATTCGTTTTATTGAATTTTTACGAATATGAGAATATAGAAATTTTGATTGAATTAAAATCATATTCTATTTATAGTTCTAGTCTCCACATAGTTAAAAATTATATATCAATTACTATTATAGATTATTCTAACTGTTTATCTTTGATAAACAGTTGTAATAATCGCTATTATCAATCTTCGGTTGATAATTGGAAATGCTAATTTATTATGTATAAACAATTATAATATCTTAGAAAAAAGAATTATTGATTTTAAACTAATGTGGAATTTAATACATTGTAATTTAGACAGAGTACTAAAAAATAATACACCATAATTAAAACAATTACACTTTTTTAGTATTTTAACTAGCTTTTGAATATATCACAGAATAAAAAAAAATTCGTATGATAAGCAATTTATGTTATTTACGTTTACGCTGTTAACATGAGTATTTTATATTTTTTATATAAAGTATATAGTACTTTTACAATTTTATAAATTTCTGTTGCAAAGTAAATAACTTCTATCTTAAAAAATTTATATTTATTATTTTTAAATTTATATTTTTTTAATTCGAATTAGGATGAACAGAACTACTGTTAAGTATTATCTTCATCCTAATTCGAATTAAAAATATTAAATCAATATATAGTAATTATGCACTTTAATTTGAATATTAGGAATAACCTTTAAAAATCCAAATTCGTACACCAATAATACCATAAATTGTTTTAGCTGTTTTGTAAGAATAATCAATATTCGCACGTAATGTTTGTAATGGTACTCGACCAGCACGTACCCATTCTGTTCTTGCAATTTCTGCACCATTTAAACGACCAGAAACTTGAACTTTAATACCTTTAATTTTAGGATGTTTCATAGCATTTTGTTTTGCATCTTTAATTACTTTACGGAATGCTTTACGTTTTTCTAATTGGTCTACAATAGAAGCAGCGATAAAGGATGCTTTAGAATCAACAGGTCGATTTGCAACTGTAGATGGTTGTACATTAAAGAATTTAATAGTGATACGTGGTGTTAATGTAATATTGTTTTTATGCATTTGCATTTCTTTTTCAATATTTTCAAAATAAGTATCATCTAAACTAGTACGAGTATTAGTTTTTTGACTATTACGTAAAATTAGGGATTTAATACCTGATTTAATTTGTGCTGCAGTATTTGGATCATTTAATAACTGAGTTGTATCATTTTGTAAATCTACACCAAATAAAGATAAAGATTTACCTAATACAAATAATTTAAGTGCTTTTAATGAACGGCGTGCATCAGAAATAGTTCGTAAATATTGGAAAATATTACGTTCACGATGTTTTTTAACTAATTGTTGTAAATAAGAAATAAATTTAATTTTATTGCATTCATTATTAACATCGTTTAATTTTGCTCGTAATGTAGTTTCAATAACAGAAGTAGGCATTTTAATAGAAGAATTACCAAACATTTGTTGATTTAGTTTTCGATTAGATAAAATATTACGATTATTACGTTCATTTAAATTACGACCAACTTGTTTAAGTTGTTTTAAAAAACGAATAATTTGATAATACGCAAATACTTTAGAGTAAGAAAGAGTACCATATGTTTTAAAGTCTTTACGTAAACCTAATAAGTAAGCAAAAGCTTTTTGTTCTATTAAACGAATACATTTTAAAACAACTGCTTTTGATTTCTGTTTAAATTTTGTTAAATTACTTAAACTCCAATTACGGTTAAACCCTAATGGAGCGTATTTTAAATAACCATATTTTTCAATTTGGTTTTGACGATGTTTTGTCATATTTTCATGACAAAGAACTAATTGTTGTTTTAGTTGTTTTAAGAAATTTTGTTCAAGTTTAGAAGATAAAATAGTTAAAAATTTTTTCTTACCTAATGTTGGTTTAATTGTTTTATTATTGCGACGAACTAATTGTAATGTATTTTTAGCAATTCCTTTTTTATTAGAACTTTGTTTAATTTTATTAGAACGTTGTTTAGATGCAGAAAAACGATTATTACGGTTGCCTGTTTTTTTAGTTGTTACTGGTTTTAAATATTGACGAATAATATTATTACCTTTTTTCTGTAAAATAATACCACGGAATAAACGAGCCATAATGCGTTTGCGAATTGCTAAACGTTTACGTAAACGACGTGTGATTCGAGCTTTATCAAAAATTAAAGAATTTAAATTTTTAAAGTTAACTAAATTACGATTTAATGGTTGTTTTTGGAATTTGGATTGTTTAATTTCACGTGTTTTTGCAAGTTGCTGTAAAGCTTTTTGAGTACGACGTGTATATAATTCAATTAAACTTTTTTTCTTTTTAAAACTATTACCATAAACACTAGTAAAGTCTTTTTGTTCTGCATTTGATAATTGGGAATACATTTTTTTAGCACGTAATTTGCTGTATAAAAGAGTTACTGCTTGTTTTTTTGTACGACCTTTTTTAGAACCAAAAGAATCTTTTAAAGAAGATTGATTTTTTGAATTAATACTAGTGGTTTTACGTTTAGGTACGGATACTTCCATATCAGATTGAGTTTCAATTTTCGTTTTTAAAGTATTTAAAAAATAACGAGATTTTTCAACATTAGCAACTAATTCTTGATTTACTTTTAAATTTTCAATAGAAGATTTTAATAATTCACAATTTTCAGCATGAACTTGAATACCAATTTCATATGGAATTAAACCTCGTTCAATACGGATCATTGAAATACGTGGACTTTGTGCTAATCCTTGATTAGCATCATCTCGTTTACTTTTTTTTTGCTCTGTTGGATTGATTAGTTGTGGGAATAAATTATTTAATGTATCACGTAAGAAGCAATCTTCTACAATAGTTTGACTATATTTATATTTACTAAATGATGCAAACCATTGAGCTTGATGTTTTTTAGTAATACCAATTCGGAACCCCAATGGATGTACTTTTTGACCCATATAAAAATTTTATAATAAATTTAAAAATTTATTTCTTATTTTGGAATCCAATTATCAATCTTCGATTGATAATAGCGATTTCGCATCTTTATTTAATAAAGATGCTCAATCACTATACTTTGTATTAACGCTTATAGAGCTAACTCTAAATATTGAAACCAAAATCTTACTTATAAAAATTATAAACATTATAATCTTATTCTAGTCTATGGATAATCATAAATAAAAAATAATATAATTATTTTTTTTATTAATAGTAATAAAATATAGTTGGATGATCGCGAGCAAATAATAGCTTGCTATCGCTTTGATTGTAACTAAGTAAATTATATTTATTCTTTAACTTTAAAATATTAGACTACTAACTAGCATTAATGCTATAAAATATTAATTAGGTTAATACTAGTTGAGATTCACTATTATTTAGTGTTGATGCTTATCAACGTCAATACTAAATAATAATGATTACTTTATGAATTAGATTTAGCTTTTATAGTAAATAAATTTTTAAAGAACTTTTTGTTAGATTATAATAAAAATTATAATAAAATAAATATTATTTCTTTTTTTTATTAATTTTTATTAATGTACAAATAAAAAAAAAAAACAAAAAAGTTCAATTTCCCTTTAATCTAATATAGCTTTATGCTTAAGTATTAGCTAGAATATATTAGATATTGCCTGTCAACTGTTTGTCAACAATAAACAGTTGATAATTGTTGATAGTATTTATGTAATAAATAATAGTCAACAATTATCTATTATTAAAAATTAAAATATCATTTGAAATAGTTTTATTATAATAAAATGAAATTTTAATATATTGAGATTATTAATCAATGATTAATTATTTTGTATTTTAATCTAAGAATTATATATATATATATTAGGAATATTAGGTTCATCAACGTAAGTTTATGAATTTTTACATAACTAAGAAGCGTCGTAATTTTTTGTTAGTTAATACTAACAAAAAATTACTATGTTTAACTTAAAGAAATCAATATATTTTTAGAATGTAGCTAAATCACCACGACGGTATTGTAAATAAGCTGTAACAAATAAACCTGCAATTGTTACAGGAAGTAAACCTAAAACGATTCCGGATAATAACGCTTCTACCATAGTTGTTTATTAATATTTTTTAATACCATTATGTTTAATTTCGATCATATTTAAAAGTAATTTATATATTAGTGATATTGCTAACAAGTAAATCATACAATCGTTCATTTATAGAGAAAATTATAAAACGATTTTATTTAATTAAGATTTTAAATAAATGTATGTCGCTAGTATTTGTCTCTTACAAATAGTAGGAATTTTAATTAAATAAATTTCCTATTGTTTGTCTTCGACAAACAATAGCGACCCGCTCTTGTTAGTCTCTAATTAACGAGAGGAATTTCCTATTTACCTTTATTTTGCGAAGCAAAATAAAGTTATAATTAAAACATAAGGTATTTGTTCGCTTTATATATCAGCAGCGAACTAAAGAATCTCCAGTTATTCCTATAATTATAACACTTTTAGTTTATATAAGTAATAGTTATGCAATTGGTTTAATAAGAGATAGCGATTGCTACTGCTAAACTTTATGCTATTGGAGGTTACACACTTCAATATCAAAATATAAATATTTTTATAATAATAAATTTATTACTTTTTCATAAAATATTGTGTTTTAACAAAAACATATTCTGTTATAGTAATGATTCGTATAAGGAAAGACAATAAAATAAATTATATAAATATATATATATATACAATTTAACTTTATTAGACAATATTATAGTTCTTTTTTTAAAAGTTATATTTTAATGAAATTAAAATTTATTATTCAAACTATAGCGTCTGTTTATAAAAATAAACAGACGCTATAGTTTGAATAATAAAATATATTAATATTTGTTTTGTAAAATTATTATTAGTTGAAAATATAACTAGAGAATAAAACAGCTAAAACAAAAATTAATAATAAACCCCAGTAAAGACTAGTACGGTTTAATTCTACAACTTGTTTGTTTGGATTTGGTCTAGCCATAAACAGTATTTTTTTTTTAGGTCTAGTTATTAATCTACTTTATATAATAAATAAATAGTATAAAGTTAATATAAGCTAGCCTTGAAATTTTTGTTACTTATCAAAAATAAATATCTTCTTCTACTATTTAAAATAAGCATTTAGAATAATAAAAGAATTTAATAGTATATTTGTTATTTGTTAATACTGAATAGCAAAAACAAAATACAAATATTTAAACTTAATATAATATTAACGTTGAATAAATTGCATTGCTGTAATTGCACCTAAAAAGAATACTGTTGGTACTGCAATTCCATGAATAGCAAGCCAACGGAAAGTAAAAATAGGATATGTATTTACTTCAGTTGCTTTTTTTGTAGTCATTGTTGATTTTGACAATGAGAACACCACCTATCACTATAAAGCCTAGCCAAAACCCTCTCGAATACCAGGCCTATTGTAGTAGAAATAATTGTATTAATAGAATGTTGATATAATCACTCTAAGTTAAGTATTAGTACTTAAGAGTACTTATCATCATCCAATGATATATACTACAATAGTCTTAATATCTATGATATTAAGACATACATGATCAAAAATTTTAAAATTTTATATTGGGGTGAAGATTTTATTAAAATGATAAACTGATATCTATATAAAACGATAAACTTGATTATAAAGGACCCATAAAGAAAAGGAAACTAGTTTTTTATAAAATAAATATAAAAAAGTTTTAGTTTAATCGTAATTATATTTTTTATTATAACATATTTTTTATTATTATTATTTTGATGCTTATAGGATGTGCTTGTTGATAAAAGTTTTAATTATTATATTAGAATAACAAATGTGATTCGCAATTATCGATCCTCGATTGATAATTGCTATCCTAACAGTTTAGTGTTAACACTAAACTATTTTGATTCTAAACAAACAATTGGATAACTAATTGATTATTTTAATGTTTATCTTTGACAAATATTGAGATTTTCAATTGATTACTACATTAGTATTTATGCTTATCCGTGTAAATACTAAGGTAACTGTAATTATTTAAATTGATATTGTATAATTCGGATTTTAAATCTATTTCATTCAGTTTATTAAAGAAAACATAAATGGAAATTATAACAAGTGAGTAAAAATTTATTATATAATACAAAATAAACTTAGCTAAACATACGTTGAATAAGCTAAATTTATATTCAATAATAGTCGCATAAGCGACTATTATTGAATAAATAAGTTCGAAATGAAAACTAGATTATAGTGTATCAACTGTATCGAATTCGAATTTGATTTCTTTCCAAGCTTCACAAGCTGCTGCTAATTCTGGAGACCAACGGCAAGCTGCACGGATTACGTCACCACCTTCACGAGCTAAGTTACGGCCTTCGTTACGAGCTTGTGTACAAGCTTCTAAAGCTACACGGTTAGCTACAGCACCAGGAGCGTTACCCCAAGGGTGACCTAAAGTACCACCACCGAATTGTAAACAAGCGTCATCACCGAAGATTTCAACTAAAGCTGGCATGTGCCATACGTGAATACCACCGGAAGCTACTGGCATTACAC
>JACCDO010656428.1_pt1 | contig 13440 bp, 14 predicted proteins | sample 7446101 | NCBI WGS metagenome assembly JACCDO01 (sample SAMN15323440, study PRJNA562643) | freshwater metagenome | isolation source: river surface water | place: USA:Blue River Watershed | collected 2017-08-16
GGTTGGCCCTTCCAAACATCCAAGACACTCGCTTGTAGCGCTCTTCCGTATGAAAAGGTTAGACGCCATGGCTTGGTCGCTGGGTGTTTATTTATCTCGTTCAATGCAACACTCGCCTCCACTTCAGACATGCCACCTGATAAAAAGACGACGCCTGGCATAATGGGTGGGATAGTGTGTTGGAATGCGCGAATGGTATGCTCTGCGAGTACTGCGCAATCCAACTTTTCCGTAGAAGAGACGCCTGGACGAACCATGTTGGGCTTCAAGAGCGTGCATTCTACGTCCACGTGATGACGTTGCAATTCTCGGTATACCACGCTAAGCACTTCGATTGCGACATCACGCGCTTGGGCCGATGTATGCGTGCCGTCCATTAGAATCTCTGGCTCTACGATGGGCACCAATCCATTGTTCTGACAAATGGACGCATAACGAGCAAGGGTTACCGCGTTCTCATGCACTGCCAAATCTGATGGCAAATGCTTTTGTGTATCCACCTTCAAGACCGCGCGCCACTTTGCAAAACGAGCGCCTGCATTGTAATATTTCTTGCAACGAACATCCAAATCGTCCAAGCCTTGGGTTACTGATTCGCCGTCTGTTCCGTATAGCGGTTTTACGCCTTGGTCCACCTTGATTCCCACTACGATGTCCGCGTCCAACAAGGGCTGGATTAATCGCGTACCGACACAATCACTGTAGCAACCGCTACCACAGCAATTCATCTTGTCAAATAAGGTCTCTTCGTAGGTAATGACGCCACTGATATGCTTGTTCAAATTGGGTGCGGTAAACAACAACTCACGATACGCGATACGATTATCGTGCGTATTTTCCAACTTGATACTATCAAAACGTTTTCCGATGGTTCCGGTGCTTTCATCCGCCGCCAAAATACCCTTTCCAGGTGCGCAAATTTTACGAATAGTATCCAACAACTCTGCCTTGTTCATTTCTATATGTTGTATTTACGTTCATGTCTTTATATTTCTTTATTTTGCATTTTCTTGTGCATATTTAGATACATCCGTTTCATGTCTTCGTTATAATCATTCATTTCTTTGTTCTTGTTTTCTTTGTTCTTGTAGTCAATAAGACATTTTCTAACGGCTACCTTGATATTATCTATTCCTGGAAATAGCGCCTCTAGTTTGCTGGTATCCAAATAATTGTTTGATCTGTCTGCTGCAAGAATCGCGCGTTGCTCTTCCATGCTGAAGTTTTTCCATTGAAATGATGGGTCTACTATTTCCTTGTACATTTCAAGAATCTCATTATGGCTTATTAGTCCTGGGTTGGTTAGGTTCATCGTTCCTGTAGTCTTTTTCTTCATCATCTCCAAGACGTAAGGCAACAACTCGGGCAATACTGACATGGAATTCGGCACAGAACAGACCTTGGGATATGTCGCGATTTTCGTTATGAAATTACGGCCATTCTTCTCTCCCGTAATTGGCATTCGTATCCGTAGATTTAGAACATCGTTTTCAAACAAGTGCATTAGTTTGTCTGTGAATCCCTTTACTATGGAATAGGACGAACCAAAAAAGTTGGGTTGCGAGCCCTCATGAAACCCATTCTCCTCCTTACCAAAAGGATGCTCTTCGTCAAATTTAAATATGCAACCAGTGCCCAAATACGTGTAGTGGACATTTTTCTCTCTGCATATCATTGAGAGCAATAAGGGCGAATATAAATTGTCGCGGACATTTTCCACCAATTTTCCTTCTTGTTCAAGATAATCTATCGTTGTGTAGACCTTTTCACCAATTGAACCATGAGTTCTGCCAATAAATGAAACCACGTGGGTTGGCTTGATGGAGGCGATTTCTGCCAACAAGGTCTCGTAATTGTCTGCTCTAGAAGCGCCTACAACAAACTGGATGTTGTTTGCTTTCAGCACTTGGATGAACTGCTGTCCTATCCAACCTTTTGCTCCATATACCAAGACATTTATCGGATTCTCGGTATATTCATGCATATAAAATTATCTACAAATGTTCTTTTTATACCTTTATTATTCAAATCTGTATAATCCACTAGGTTCAAATACGGATTCTTATATTTCAATTCTGGAAACTTGTTGTTTAATCTCTCGCTAAATTCTTTACGTGGTTGATGCATTCCAAAAAATTCGTCTTTGTAAATGGAATGTAGAGCGAAATGTGCGGAGTCTTCGTCATCGCCAATTTTAAGACCTAGCCTTATGCAACCTATCGCGAAATAAACATCTTCCGAATCTTCTGGCAGTCCCTTTGAAAGTAGGTTCGACCAAGCAGATGGTGTTGGCGGATAGGCTTCTATTACTTTCAACATATCTGCCCGTTTACGCAAAGATAATCCGCCATTCAAGTTTTTGTGGGGCAGGTTAATATTGTCGCGCTCTAGTTCGTACCAGCCATAACTCATATTTCCCGCAATATAACTTACATTCTTTTGTATGAAATAATCAATCGTATATTTTCCCTCGTTTATTAGCCAGCAGTCTGCTTGTGTTGTTAAGACAAACTCGCCGTCCAAGGATTCCCATAATTTTTTTGACTTCATAAAATCACTATAATTACAATGATTTGGGAAATTGTCTACATCCAATGTGCGGACTTCTACGTCTTTGTGTAAATCTGTCGTCGCCCAATAATCCTTTGCATCCTTGCCACAATAAAATACATAGGTCCAGTTTTTGCCTAGCGTCTCTCTGAATTTATTTATTATGGATGCTAAACCTGGCAACTTTCTCGGTTCTACTATCAACATGGTATTTTTAGCCATTGGTTTAGTTTATTATTATTGGATATATTCTATTTTAAATTTATACGACGATGTGGGATGTGGGATGTGGGATGTGGGATGTGGGATGTGGGATGTGGGATGTGGGATGTGGGATTTCAATAAAAAAAATGATTTCAATTTGCCATATTTCCAGAGGTAGCATCAATTACTTATCAATATATGTTTCAATATGAAACTTATTCGGTTCCCACTTATGTTGGAGAGGTCCCAGTTGGACCACAAGGACTACCAAGAGGAAGGCGTCTCTTGGTGTTGCGACAATGAGCTTGCTGGCCACGCAGGAGGCATCATTGCCGATGAAATGGGTTTGGGCAAAACCATTACCATGATTGGCGTGTTGCTTGAGAACTTTCGCACACGCACCCTCGTCGTGTTGCCAGTCGCGCTTATCGAGCAGTGGGCCGCGCAAGTATACAAGCTTGTAGGACACAAGCCACTCATCTACCACGGGCGTGGCAAAAATGTGGACATGGAGACTATTCTCAAGGCACCCCTCGTGCTTACCACATACGGAATGATTAACATCAACCCAAAAAAGGCGGAAATTGAGCGTGCCGCTTCGCTCTTGCACAAAATCCGTTGGGACCGCGTCATCTTTGACGAAGCGCATCACATGCGCAATTCTCGCTCGGGACGTCATGTCGGGGCAAGCATGTTGCAATCCGATATTCGTTGGCTTGTCACTGGCACTCCCGTTCAAAATAAAAAGAGAGACTTTTATAGCTTGTGCATGTTATTGCAAAAGATGCCTGATGATGTTGTTGAGCGTTTCATGTTGCGACGCACCAAGGCGCAAGTCGGTGTTCGTATCCCTGACTTGAATGTGCATAGCTCTTCTGTCGCTTGGACGCATGAAGGGGAGAAGGCCTTGGCGGAGGAAATTCACTCGGCGCTCCAATTCAGCAACGTCTCCACGGAGAAATCTAGCTGGATAGGGCACATGATTTGCGATACGGAGGATGACAAGAAACGTCGCCTTGTTATGCTCATGCGCGCCAAACAATCTTGCACCTTGCCGCTTCTCATTGCTCCGCAAATTCAACGTCTTGTGGATACTGGGATTATTGACCGCGAACATCCGTTTTCACAGGCCATGCACAGCAGTAGCAAGATGGATGCGCTTGTGGATTGCGTCGTTGCGCGTAAAAATAATGGCAATGGAAAGCTCATCTTCTGCACCTATAGGCAAGAGATTGAAATAGTTGCAAAGCTGTTGCGCGAAGAAGGCATGGTCGTTGCAACTTTGGACGGACGCACCAAAAAGAAGGAGCGCACTGAAATTTGCAGTGGCAATAGCAAGTATCAGGCAGTCGTCTTGCAAATCCAGACGTGTTGCGAAGGCCTCAATCTTCAAGCACAATTCAGCGAGGTCTACTTCATGACACCGCACTGGAATCCGTCCATTGAAGACCAAGCCGTTGCAAGATGCCACCGAATCGGGCAAACCAAGCCTGTGGAGGTTTTCCGCTTCGCCATGTCTCCGCACGAGTTTACGCCTATCAAGGATTCTGTGTTGCGCCCCATTACGTTTGACAATCATGTTGTGCGCGTTCAAGATAGCAAACGTGTCTTGTCTTCTGAGGTTTTGCCTGATGCTACTGCGGAAGCGTAGTTAGTTAGTTAGTAGTTAGTTTATAGTTTGTAGTTTGTAATTCCATATTTAAATAACTCTTTTCTCTTATTTGTTTTCTTTTCCTAAAATATTAACAAAATTGAAAAAAAATTGAAATAAATTTCCAGTTTATTCAAGTATAACATCTATTATTGCGCGTTTATATCAATTTAATTAAAATGTCCGCCACACCCGCTACCGCACCCGCCCGTCAGCCATCCTCTTGCCAAGTCTGTTTTCAGCCTGGCCATTGCTATCGTAATTGCAGCGACCCAACTATTGAGGCAGCGCATCTTCAAGGCGTTGAAATGTACAAGCAGTTGTTGATGTCTCATAACGACATTGCACGCCAAGAGAATGTGCAAATTTGGTGCACGAATCTGTCGCGTGGCATGATGCGCGTTTTGTTGGCTCGCTATGCCATTCCTCAGGTTCTATCTGAGTTTGAATCTATTCAAGCCTGGCGCACATGGAGAGCTGGTACCAGATTGACCGACCAGATATATATTCCTTCACGCCCTGCTATTCAGGGACTTGCAAACAGAGATGAACTTCGTTTCATGATTGACATTGCCTATACCAATTTGGCGCAGGAAATTATCCTTACTGATATTGATTCTATTGAAATCATGGCGGCGAATGACCATATTGCGCAAATGCGTAGCGCGTTTATCTTGATTGGCAGAAATCTGAGACATGCAAACCTTACTGGTGATGGCGTGCAAAACTATGCACAAGATATTATTCATTATTTGGAGACCATTATTGAACAGCAAGAAATGCGCTCTATGTTTCCGCCTGTTCCCGTGCCGCTTATGCGCGAGGAATATCTTAACGACCCGTTGCCGCCTATGGTGCATATTCCCATGCCGCGCCCGATGAGGGTTCTTGATGAACCTCCTGGCTTTGTGCCGTTGCGCACACGCGGTATTGGTCCTCAAAATCAAAGGCAACCCACCTTCACTATTGATTTGCGTCTTTCTGCGCCTCCTGCTACTCATGCGGATGCGGCTGTCGCGGACCCCATCCAGTGTGGTATTTGCTGGGACGAGCTTAATGATGAACGTCGTATTATGACCAATTGCAATCACAATTATTGCGATGGATGCGTCACCTCTCAGCTTGATTCTATACGTGCCAAATATCGCAGGAGTGGCGATATTTGCCGATACTTGGATTTGAATTGCGCGCTGTGCCGTCAAAACGTGCATACATTGTCGCACAACATGTCCGATGGCGAAAAGGTTCGCTACATCAAGGATGTTCTTTATCATGCTTCTGATGCGCAGATTGATGTTGCTTTATAAAAATATAAAAAATACATGTTATAAAACAAAAACTAAAACAAAAAACAAAAAAATAAAATTGGGTTATCGGGGACCCTTTTTTATTTTCTGCTTCTTTTGTTTCCGCGTCTGCTTCTTTTGTTTCTCGTGCTTCTGTTTCTTCTTCTTGTGGTTTTTCTTCTTTGTCTTCTACTTCTTATTCCACCTGCTTGATTTTCTTTCTTTTTTTTGCTTTTTAAATATCGCTCCCTTCTTAGCTCCCTCTTTCGCTTAAGTTTTTCTTCTGCACTCATTTCCCTAATAGGATATATGCGATAAGGGGATTCTATACGGAGATGTTCGCCTGTATGTATGTTTTCTTTTTGAAGAGCGTTAAAACCAAGTTGTTTAAAATCTGGTGGAGGTGTATTTGCTTTTTTACGTTTTTCTACCTCACGCTCCATCTCACGACCATATCCTTGCGTTCCAAATATGTCATACGCACCAAGAGGATAGCCACGTTTGTTTACTTCTTCCTCCATCTCTGCACCATAACCAGTTCGTCCAAAATACTGGTCTGAATATCCTGAGATGTCCTCGTTTGCAGATGAAGTCCCCTCTAGTTCAGGCATATCTTCCAAATCAATGTCTTCATCTTCCCATTCTTCGCGTTTCATTATATATATATACAGAGAGAAAATACTCATTTACTGAGAATGGTTATTGTTGTGGTTGTGGTTGTTGTGGTTGTTGTGGTTGTTTATTTGGTTAACCAATCTATTATATCTTGTATTGTCGCATTCTTATTGACATCAGGACTCAATATTTCCGCAACATAGGACGCATTTAATTGTCTTAAGTCTCCTTTTACTGATTGAGGCATCTTTGTTGGGTCGCCCATTGAGTCTGAGTGTAGCTTTTTGTATTCAAGTAATCTACGTTTGTTTATGCCGTCTATGAATGCCTTCACGTCTGGCTTCATTTTAGATTGGAGATTGGCGCTATTAGGGGTGGTAAGTAAAAGCATGGCGTATGTATTTAATATGGCGGGGGATATTTGAAGAGTTAGCTCGTTGGGTGGTATCGCCTCTATCATTTTCTTTATGCATTCTTCGCCCGAATGACGATATGGAACTAGTAGGATGCTTGGCACTTTTGGCGATTTAGTGGGGGGTGTAGCGCCACCTCGTTTTTGTTTTCTACGCCGTTGTCTTCGTGTTTGTCTTTTATGTCTTTTATATTTGGGTCTTTTGTATGTTCTTGCCATAATATATAGTATGTTGTTAAAAAATATTCAAAAATATTCGTTTGTTCCGTTTGCTAATTTTATAGTAAAAGAATAAATGAGCGAAAGATTGGTAGAATCTTTATTGAAACACATGAACATTAAGAGTGTTTATTACTATGATGCAAATTTTAACGAAGCTGGTCGCGTCGATGATAAATTTGTGCCTCAATGGAATAAATTTGTAGCAGGACAGAATGTTCGCCCGCTTATTGCCAATAATGCATTGCTAGGAGACCCGCTATTGGGAGTTGTTAAACAATTGTTTATTAATTTTACGTTATTCGATGATGCTGATGATAACATGTTTACACTTGTATACAAGGAAGATGAGGTTATTGAGGCGAAAATGGTGCTTGCGCATATGGTTGAAGACCGACTGAAATTTGTTAATATGGAGAAGCTTCACAAAAGACTCAAATGTCTTCCTTATCCGTTTTCACACGTGGTCGTTGATGATTTTCTTCAATCTGATACATTGTCCAAAATATTGTCCGAAGTTAACAAGTTGCGCGATGATGATGCTCAGTCTAAATATATTGACGCGTCGTCTCCCTATGAATTCAATAAGTATGCCTTCAATTCTAACTATGGTCCGTATCTTAAACAGCTTTTTATCGAGCTAAATAGTCCCGAGTTCATAAAGCACATTGAACGGATTACGGGGGTGAACAACATTATTTGCAATGATATTTCTTTGCACGGAGCCGGTATACATAGAATTAAGTCAAAGGGGTTTTTGCAGCTTCATACGGATTTCAACACGTATCATTCAAAGAATCGTCTGCTTGACCGGCGCATAAATCTACTTATATATTTGAATCCCGACTGGAAGCCTGAGTACAATGGGCAATTGTGTTTGTGTGATAAAAATACGAACATATGTGCGAAAAAGATTGACCCCATTTTGAATCGTTGTGTCATTTTTAATACCACGTGTTCCAGTATACATGGACATCCTGAACCATGGAATGCGCCTGACCATATTGCTCGTCAGTCTATTGCGGTGTATTATTATACGGAAAATACGCAAGGGGATAAAGATGTTGATTTTGAGGGGTGTCCGCCACGAGGTACAACATGGTATCCGAATATTGATGTCGCTGCCAAGCCGAAGCAAATCTTTTATGTTTAGTGCCTTTTTTTCAGTAGACTAGAGCAAAGAGAAGTCTGTATGTGTCTTGTTGTGATAGGGAAGATGGGTAGGAATATATTATACGTCTAATATAATATGCTCTTTAGAGTTGTTGAACATTATGATTTCTATGAACAAGAAGAAGAAAAAGAGATGGAAGCGAAAAATGAATGCTTGCTTTGTTTGGAATTTAATACAGATGATAAATTGGTGCCGGTAGATTTGAAAACACAGCAAGTCTATTTGAAGAAGTGTAATTGCGGGGGATGGTTTCATATAACGTGTTTGCACGATTGGTATGACGTATCTAATAGTTGCCCAATATGTCGTGTGTATATGAAAAAACGTCCTGAATATGATTTGAATTATTTTATCTGGATACTTGTTGTATTCTTTGTGCATTCTTGTAAAATATTTTGGTTCTTTTTTGTTTGGGGCGTTGTTGGGGTGTTGGGTACTTATAATGTTTACCTTACCTATGCATCGTAGCGGAGGTGTCGTTTTTAAAAGGCGTTATAAAACACAAGGTTTTAGGTTGGCTTGTGTTTTATTTGTGCAAAAAAGGAGAATAGAATTTGAGTTGAAGAGAGAAGATGGGATGGGATTGTTGGTGCATTTACGTGTATGTCTGTAAAATATAATAACTGATATATAATATGCATAAGTATTTTAAGAAAAAGGAATATCAAAATGGTTCTATTATATCCCAAGTAATCACGGATTTATATAATTATATCAAGTGTGAGAATGTTCTTTTTGTTAGAACACCCACAACGGGTAACTGGTTAGATAAACTATTGATAAATGCGCCCAATGTAACAAGGATTATATATGATACGCACAAAATTCCGCGGTTTTTGTTTCATAAATCGTCCATAATAATTGAGCATCGTATTTTAGAAGATGTTTTACGAAATAAAAATAAAAAATATGATTTAATATGTGTGGACCCATTCCATGAATATAGTGATAGTCTGAGCGACTTGACATTGGTGTCTTCATATTTAACGGATAGGGGTGTGATGGTATGCCACGATTGTTTTCCCTTGTCTAAGAGTCTTGCTGAGCCCAAATTTATATATGGTGGATGGAATGGAGAAACATATATTGCGTTTATTGAATTTGCTTATCATAATCCCGAGTTGTTTTATGGTCTGTTAAAAATTGATACTGGCATTGGTATAATAAGTAAATTACAATTAGATTCATTGAGCCATGATTTTAACAAGGACAAACAAAAAGAACTATTATCGTGTCATGAGAATGGGGGCGACACATACACATATTTTAGTGAGAATAGTAAAGATATGATGAATGTAATTGAGTTTGATTTGCCTGTATAAAACACAAGATTTTAGGTTTCTTGTATTTTATTTGTTCAAGAATGGAGAATAGAATTTGAGTTGAAGAGAGAAGTCGGCGGTACTCTGCACTCTGCCGCCCACCCCCCACAATCTCCCATCTCCCACCCCCCACAACTCCCACCCCAGCCCCATCGCTGTTTGGCACACCATACGGAAAGGGTATAATCGCGGTTCCTGGGAGCCCATAAATGAGTGGCAAAACGGATACGCCTGTATGTGGGCAATGTTTAGGCGTAAATGTTTTCTGCGTATTGTATATATTGATGTTGAAACACGGCAACAAGGTATACATCCACCCTAACCCTTTGAACACTTTTCGTGCAAAGGTCGCCGCAAAGGGCTCCCACGCCGAACGCTTTCAGTCTGCAGTCGACCGCGCAGTACAAGAAGCCATGATGGCGAAACATATCAAGCGCACATCGTCCCCCAAACCACGCAGCAAGGGCGGCCGTCGCACTCTTAAACGCGGACGTAAGTATTCCAACAAATGTGGGGGACGCAAGTCCAAGAAGTGTGGGTGCTCCATGTTCTCGTTCCGCTAGACTGCACTCTGCACTCTGCACTCACCCACTTCCAACAAGCACACTGAGCCTTCTTCCTTTTGAATTCCGATAGTAGAGAGAAAACACCTCCCTACTATCCCATATAACCCCACAAAACACCCACTCCAGAAATGAGTGGCAAATTGAGATATGAGTCGCATTATGATATCCTGCTAATATGCTTATAATATGCCGCGTCTATGAAGATGGCCAACAGCATCGGGAACTGCCAGCTGTTGTAAAACCCTGCGTAGGACGTATCCTTAAAGATAATGCTTGCCGCAAAAATGTATCCTGTTCCTATGACCGCAACCAACAGGGCCAGCAATATCACACGCACCAAAAAACTTCTAAACCGCATATAACAATACTTGTTAAAATATTTTCAAGGACCATGGGTTAAATATTTTCGTCCAAGAGAGAAAATATTCATACATACTTCTTGTCTATGGCCGTGTTCTCCGCTACGCGACGGATTATCTTTCCAAAATCTCTCTTCACTTCTGCGTCGTCCACTGGTCCAATCGCCTCCATATTTATTCTCAAGTATTGCTCGTTCTTCCTGCTGTTGTATTCCGTGCAACCTTGGTTCGCCTTTTTCCAGTCCTCCACCCTCAAGATATTCTTTATTGTAAGTTGCTTGATAATCTTCCTCAGCCTGTCTAGGTTTGCATTGTCGCGTTCCCACTTGTTGTCGTCCTTGATGTGGATGATTTCCCGCTTGACGTCGCTACAATGAATCGGTCTCTTGGTTATATCCAATTTGTTTAAGCGGTCGACAAAGACACGAGACATTCCTTCCGCAAACCCCACCTCGCCCATCTTTTCTAGTTCAGGCAGACTCATCTCTAGTGATTGAATAAAATCCTTCATGTTCATTGCGTCTTTGCACGTCTCGTTCAAGAAGAAATTGAGGTTGAATGTCTTGTTGTTGCTATGGTTCATCGTGTTGTTGTTATTATTATTGGTTGTGCACTGATTATAAGAATCCTTCTTTACAAGTTCAAGAATCATGCTTTTAAATTCTTGGTTCTCTTTTATAAGATAGTTAATCAATTCGTCCTTGTCGCCCGCATTATTATTGCTACGTTTTACATGATGCTCTGTGTCATTATTTACACAACAGCCTTTCGTGGTATGTTTCCATAATCCTGAACGAGATTTAAAAGATATGTTGCATGTATTACATTCATATGATGTCAGTGTCTTTTTTTGTGTTTCCATCGCGTTTCCATCCAATGCATGATGTTTCCTTAAATGTTTTTGGGTTAAGAGATGTTGTGAATAGTGCTTTGTTTTATAGCATTTATAATCACATAGTTCACAACAATAAACATCGTCCTTAATTTTTGTTTCCATGTCCTATATTATATGGAAACATAAAAATAATCCCTAAAGATTCCGCAAAAAAATAAAAATTTTAGCATCACAAAATTTTTTATTTTTTTTCGGTCGCCAGACGCTAATTTTTCATTATGCTCTCAAAACATCGAATTCCCAAAAGTATTTTGGGAATTCCAAAAATGGACAAAAATAAATGTCCATTTTTCAAAATCCCATTGGACTTTTGAAGCAAAAAAACGTAAATTTACAGGGGTGGGAACTTTTAGCCCACAAATGGCACCCTATCATCTTCTCTTATCGTCCAAGAAATACTATATACTCTTGAATCTTGACAGGGTGCACCATCCACATTCTCCGCCTTCGGCGCTTTTTCATCGCCATTCGCCGACTCTTCCATTCTCGTTCAAGAGAGAAAATACTCCTTTCCTAGGGACTTGAGAAATGAGTGGCAAATTGAGATATGAGTCGCATTGCACGATGGACGCACGGACGAACGATAGACGCACGGACGAACGACGGCGGACGCAGTTCAAACTATTTTATTGGATTATTCTATATGGACCCTGAACGTATGCCTATGCCCGTCTCCAGCGCAAACATTAAACAACACTTTTGGCGCGAAAAACAGCTCGACATTTTCTATCGCACTGGACGACCCATCTTCAATATGGACAAACATACCCTGCACTTGCGCTCTCACAATCAGACAAACTATTTCAAAGAACCCCATCATCATTTTTGGCACCATGTATTCTCACCTTACAAACGATAGCCTTTAACCACCTCTTATATCATGCCGACTCATACCGACTCCTCCATTCTCGTTCAAGAGAGAAAATACTCCTTTCCTAGGGAGTCCAGAAATGAGTGCCAAATTGAGATATGAGTCGCAATACGTCAACACCCTTCTACCTTCCGCTTACGCTAACAAATACTTCTTGTCTATGGCAGTGTTCTCCGCTACGCGACGGATTATCTTTCCAAAGTCCCTCTTTACTTCTACATCGTCCACTGGTCCGATGGCTTCCATGTTTATTCTCAAGTATTGCTCGTTCTTCCTGCTGTTGTATTCCGTGCAACCTTGGTTCGCCTTTTTCCAGTCCTCCACCCTCAAGATATTCTTTATTGTAAGTTGCTTGATAATCTTCCTCAGCCTATCCAAGTTTGCATTATCGCGCTCCCACTTGTTGTCGTCCTTGATATGGATTATTTCCCGCTTGACGTCGCTGCAATGAATTGGCCTCTTGGTTATATCCAATTTGTTTAGGCGGTCTACAAAAAGTCTAGACATGCCTTCGGCAAAGCCCACCTCGCCCATCTTTTCCAGCTCTGGCAGACTCATCTCCAGCGATTGAATAAAATCCTTCATGTTCATCGCGTCTTTGCACGTCTCGTTCAAGAAGAATTGTAGATTGAATGTCTTGTTGTTATTGTTGTTATTGCTCAAGGTATTGTTGTTATTACTACCTTGATTCTTTGCAACCTCTAACAATTGCTTTTGTAAATCTATATTCTCCTCGTGCTTTTCATACAATTGTTTATTTTGCTCTGCAACTAGTTTGCTTTGGTCAAATAGCATTTGTTTGAATTCTTGGTTTTGCTTTATTAGTTCAAATATCAGCGTTGTTGGAATAGTTGGTAATTGCATATCGTCTTGTGAAGGGGAATATTCTTCTTGGGGCTGGGTGGGGAGAACACATTTCTTTTTGTGATGCCATAATCCAACTCTAGAATTATATATTTTGTTACATTTTTCACAAATATGCTGTGAGCAACTTTTAGCAACTTTTTGGTTATATGTGTTATATGACGACTTGATACTATGTTTTTGCGTTGATAAATGTTTATCATAACTACTTTTTTTACACGTTGTATAATCACAAAACAAACACACATATTTTTGAGCAACTTTTGAGCAACTTTCTGTTTCCATTTGAGATGCCATTTTATGATGTTTATTAGTATTATTATGCGTTTCTTGTGCTTTCCAATGTGAAAAATGTATATTACATGGTTCACAATATAATATAGTTTTTTCTTTTACAATTTTTGCAATCGGCTCTTTTATTTTTGGTTTTGGTAAAGGTTCAATGCTATTTA
>JACCDO010493794.1_pt1 | contig 13439 bp, 9 predicted proteins | sample 7446101 | NCBI WGS metagenome assembly JACCDO01 (sample SAMN15323440, study PRJNA562643) | freshwater metagenome | isolation source: river surface water | place: USA:Blue River Watershed | collected 2017-08-16
AGATTGGGACAACGATGTTAAACGAATGAATCCAGTGAAAAAAGTTTTTGGGCCTGGGTGTGGAAATGCGTATAAGAAGTGAGAATCTCTTTATGTAGGGAAAAATATTGTGGTTGTGTGCGTTATATAATGTTTAAACTGACTCTTTTCTGAACTGTGTAACGGAGCTATTCTAATTAGATCACTACCGATGAGAATATTCAAATAGTGTTGACTACGTGATTGTCACGATTAGATTGATTGATTGATTGATTGATTGATTGATTGATTGATCAGCCGATAATAAGATAGCATCTGTACCTGGTGCTATAGTCTGTTTTCTCGCGGTTAGACAAGTAACTTAGATTAAGTCGGTGATCATATTATGATATATGCTTACATATTAATGGCACTGTAAGCAACGGAAGCCAAACAAAGATTTTACAATCAAAGAGAGTAATAAATCAAATAATAATCAGTCGATGAAAAGAATACGTTGAAGATACAGTAAAATATAAATATAACTCAGTGAAGATCAAACTTCCACTTACGACGACATCATCATGTCCACATACAGAGCGTAATTTATCATTCCATTAGGATCGATTTCCAATTGATTCACCAAATCTGTAGCTTGTTCTTCTGTTAACTTTTCTATTCCATACGTGGATAATGCTCTTATCAGCGCGTCTGCTTTTACGTATCCACTACCATTTTTACCTTCAAATACTTTAAAAGCACCTTTTACTTGATCAGATGTGTAAGTAGCATTAACCTTTCTGGACATTACAGCTACAAACTCTTCGAAATCAATATCACCATTACCGTCTTGATCGATTTCACTAATCATCGCATCAATTTCTTCAGGTGATGCGTCAATACCCAAAGTATCCATCAATTCACCAAGTTCAGTCTTTGTAATCGAACCACCACCATCTTTATCGACCAGGTTGAATATTTCCCTGAATTCACTGATTTCCTCCTCTGTCAATTGATCCATTTTCTCACAATTTTATCACTTTCTTTATGTAGTTTGACGTTTTCTCAACTGTTTGTCCCACACCCAAAAATTACAGTTGGCAAAAAACGGATAAATAATAAACGCACGATATCATTGGGTTGCAGCTGGAAATGGAGAACCAGAACGAGCGCAAACTGCGGCGCGAAGTGGCCAATGGACATGTGTCGCATGTGTTGTACCTCTCCCATTGCCAATTTCCAACAGTACCACGATTAATATTTCAGCAAAATCATGAATTTTTATCTAGTTTGCGACATCTTGATCTATCTTTCAACAATATTACGATCATTCCAGATGCACTTTCAACTTTGGTCAATCTTAAAGAGCTCTGGTTGACCAAGAATCCGATAAAATCATTACCTCCAGTATTAGGATCTTTGCATAAATTGGAAGTATTGGATATTCGACAGACCCAAATAACCTTTTTACCTCCATCTTTTGCAGGAATGCATAAATTATATGAATTGGATTGGCGTAATACTCCGTTGGAGGTAGAGTTGCGGGACAATTATAACATTGGCACGAATGATTTAAGTAGTTTAATGAAATTATTACAATCAATGTTTACACGCAAAGAATTAGAATCTAAATTATTAGAGCTTTTAACCGGTGAACACTTTGCTAAAGAATCAGATAAACCCAATATCAAACAGTTTATTATCGAATTAGTCAAGACTCTTTCAAACATGTTTGATGATTTAATGGAATTTAACTATTTTGTCAAACGTGCTGGTACATTACTCCCTGAGAAAACAGAAGACATAACTGAGGACAGTTTATTAAAAACAAAACAAGCATTCTTACAAATGAGGAAAGACACCTATAAGAAACGCCTCGCAGCCGATGTAGAAATCAAGTTACGATCATTTTACTTCGATCGTATAGAGCGACCTGCTGTGATGGAATGCATTGATTCCATTTATATGCATGTCAAAACACTAGAAGATATTGAGTTTTTTATCAAATATTTTAAATCTGTGCTGCCACCTCATCCCAAGGATGCCAACGGGGAGTCAATCATGGCGAATATATTAGTACTACAAAATGAGTTAATCCAACAGCGAAATGGTGCTATCAAGTCGTTGTCTAGTGCGATGAGTCAATTATATCCTGAGCAAAAACCAGAAGATATAGAAGTGAAAGCAGCTGAAATATCCACATTGTGGCAGCTGGAACGATTTGCTAATAAGAAAGAGTTGAACTGCATGTCGCAGGTGACTGCAGAAATATCCAAAGTATTTCCGATTGATTATTATTCTATTGATAGAGATGAAATAGCACAAAAAGCGGCACTTTTATTCAGTAGAAAATAAATCGGAATAATATCGTCGTGTAGTTACATCAGTTACAAGTGTATTGATTGTGTTTATGTAATGTTGAAAGAATTAATAAAATTAATGTCGCTTTCTTTATCATCAAGCTTCTCTTTGACCAATTGAATGACAGCATTAACTGTGTCATTATTAATATCACGCAGTTTGTGCAAATCAGTAACTAACATCAATAATTTATTCTCACTTTCACTCATTTGTCGTGTCAACGGGATCATCGGTGCTGTTGTCACGGCACTGGTACCGTCTATAAATTCTATTAATTTATCTATCAATAAGAAATAGTACTCCTTCCTCGCTACATACAACCTATTATGCAGTAGCTTTGTCAAACCAAAGGAAATGTCCACCTGATTAACATCTAAGAATTGGTATGCCAACGCCGCAACAACCGTGCTTCCGATGGTTATATTCTTGGCGATCAATTTATTAAACAAGAAAAGAGATGCATCAATCGTTTTTTGTCTCGCATATACTCCAAGGATCTTAACAATGAATGCTTCGCCACTTTTTGAGGTCAAATAATTATCATTGAATTGAAATAATGTCTCCAATATATTGAATCGCTTATTTTGCCAGAGTCGGCTGAGACTACCTATTTCGATCAAGGTGTTACTATACAATGCACGGGATTCGTTATATCTCTTAACAAGATACAAGTGCAGCGGTAAGGAGTATAGTCTACAAATGGTCTCATACTTTCGCTGTGCATAAAGAGATGAGAAAATGCGACAAAGACTACTTAGATTTGCCTCTAATCGGTCCTCATGATCCACATGCGACAATTCCGACTCTATCAATATATTTAAACTATCCAAATACTTCTTTTTTTCACATAAACGGAACAATGTGCTCGTCAATTGTTGCATCCTATCATTGTCGATGAGATGAAGATATTCCTTCTTCGCTTGATACAACTGTGCAACAAGTTTATGCAAGTCATTCTGATGACGACCTTTATCAGCTATACTATTACGCTTTGATTCGTTCATTGCTATTGTAAGTAGCTGGTCGCTTAAACCGATGACTACTAGCTTTTCTACATTTTCCACATCCAGAGGATTATGATCGACTTCTCTAGAGGGCAAGTAAGCACGTTGATTGGACCGAAAATTACTTTTTTTCCATGAATTTTTAATCCCGACAACTTTAAGTCCCACCGAATGATTAGAAAAATGTAGTTTGGACACTTTTGGGTGCAGGGTACCAAGATTGCTTACATCTTCTGCGAATTTTTTTAAATTTTCTGGAGATTCAGGATCAGTCCATGCCCGAACAGTTGGAACATTGTGAATAACATGCTTTTCTAGATGTTGCAAACCTGAACCTTCTGTTTTTGATGTGCTTATTTTTATACCTGCACTAATATCCCAATCACTTGCCCAATATAGTGAGCGATTGATAAAATCACCAAAAGTAACTGGCACAGAAACGTTTGTACCACCATAGATCAATTCCATATCATTAATATCATTAGAATCATCATTAGAATCATCATTAGAATCATCATTAGAAACACTTTGAGATTGCAATAAAACAGAATATTTCCTCTTGATGCAACATGTACGTAAGTCAGTTGTGCTGGTGCATAGACGAGGCGAATATCCCTCCGCTAGCAGCAGCAGAAGTAGCAGCAGCAGCAGCAGCGCGAACCAGCCTAGCCTGTTCGTCATCACTGAAGCCGCATTATGAGCGCCGAACACATTCAAACACGCGCACTTAGTGACTATTTCTGACCTGCCTCTGTATTACGTAGGTACCATTTTTACCACTCCACACCCATCACCATAGAAGAAGAAGCGAAGCGAAAAGAGGCAAAGAGAAGTGGTAGAAAAATAGAAAAGTGGCGGAGATAGAGAAGTGGTAGGCAAAGAGGAGTAAGAGAGAGTCAAAGATATAGCTGTCAATCATGGCGATGCGTTTGTACATTGGAGGACTGTCCACTGATACCAATGTGCAGGAGCTGCAAGTTCTACTGAATAAGGTGTGTCCCATCCACTACATATATTTCCCGGAGCCTGCAGTAACACATCTACATCGGGGCTTTGCAATTGCTATACTTCAGCAATCGGATGACGTTAAAGAAAAAGCGTTAAAATGCGTAAAGCTTTATAATAATTGTCACTGGAAAGGTCGTAAGATGCGCGTGGAACTAGCAAAAGAATATTATATTGATAAAATTAAACGTGAAGTAAGTAGTAGAGATGATGATGATCTATTAGCAATGAAGAGGAAGTCACGATGTGAGTATGAAACGATAAAACCTTTCACCGGGAATGTTATTTGTATGAAGAAAAGTAGATATCAAGAACCAGTTTATGCTAGCACAGTACCACAGGTTGCTATCACTGATATTGGAGATAATTCTAATATAATTTATGGTAAAAAAACACTATTTAAATATGATGAAAACAACAATCTTCTGATGGACGACATTGTTGAACACAAACATGAAATTGCCAAGGGAGTTGTAGAAACAAAAGTTGGTAAAAATATAAGCGCTTCTAGTGTGGCAGAGAAAGTCAGCAGCGCTGTAGAAGTCCCTGTTGCTGATGCAACCATAACTAAAGAAAAAGGTGGTGGTATCAGAAAAGGGTTTGGTACATTAGCTGCAAGTACCATTAGTAATGCAAATGACTGTTGTGTGGAGAATGTTAAACAATTGCACACTTTTGATAATTATGAAATCGATGAAGCGCCATGTCTTAAACCAGAAGATGTTGATGACAGTGCTTTGGAAAAAGAAAGGTTGAGACAATTGCACTTTTTATCTCAATTACTCGGTACTTCCGGCGATAGTGAAGTTACGACTACTAATAGTAATAGTAATAACAATAATAGTAATAGTAAAAACGGCAGTCACGATACTACTGACGCAGATGCCAATTTGGTAGGTGCTGGTAAATCTTTCACAAACACGAAAGTAATGAAAGAAATATTTTACAAAGAAGGCGGAGTTTGGTGGGGAGATGATGGCACCATGAAGGAGGCGGTAGAAAAGGGTGAATTGGATCCTTTATTCTTAGAAGCAGAGAAGTATGGAATAGACATAAGGAGCAATAACGAGAATAATGATCAAAACGTAATGAAATTTTCCTTTTTTGAAGATGATACTACTAACCCTGAGCATGTAACCAGTAGTAACGACAATACTAATAAACACGAGCTAGCGATGTTAGATACGAACCTAGCTGATCCAGCAGATGTAGGTGCGGAAGATGTCCTGGATGCCGAAGCAATGTCAATTGTTGATATTATCAAAAATGCTAGATTATTCGTGCGTGACGATAGTGTCGAAAATATTATTGCTAATTGGAAGAACGTTAGATTGAAGTTAGCCATAGATTATAAACGAAAATGTAGAGATGCACGTAAAAAGATAGGCAATAAGAAGATTGCATCACAACACACCACTATTGCTGCGGCACCTCCGGCACATAAAGAGATCAACAAAGACTGGAAACAGAAAAAAAGAGGCGGTGTCAAGCATAGAAAAAAAACATGAAAACTATCATACAATTGTGCAAACTAACATTAAACATAGTCCACTTTGCCCCCCGAAACTGTAAACAGTGAGTATTCTAGCATATTGTACATTTGTTCAAAAACCGATGCTCCAGCGTCCAACTCTAATGGCGGAAAAAGTAATCGCAATTTTTCAACTACATCATTTACATCTGTAGTAATGTAGAAGTAGCCACCTTCAATACCAAATTGAGGGCGATGATGGGAATCTAGTATCATATACTCTGTTGATCCATCACCCTTAACATACAGTAACAAACATATTGATTCAGGAGGTTTCGTAATGACTACACCGACACATTTGGCACCTATTTTATTTCTTGCTGTAACCGCGTAATTAATTAGTGTCTGAAATACTTCTTGACTCAATGGTGACTGAATAGTGGCATCAATAGGAATTATTGTGTCTATAGCACATGCATTACATACTTCTTCTACACTGGTGTGCTCAATATACTGAGATTCAATTGTACCATATAATTCAATCCCTTTCATTATAATTTCACTTAAAATCTCAACACTAATTGTAGATAATGGATTCGGATCTGAACTTGTGGCTACTAATGGTAATAATGTCATCAAAGCTTGCAGTGCGATACATGTACACGCTGATCGACCATTAGGAAACGAGAATTGGGATATCATTGCCACTGTATACGATCCACTATTAGGCAATGTTGACTCACTATGCAAATTATTCACAGAAGTAGGGTGTAATGCATTAAGATGGACAACTGCTTGGATTTCTTGAAGTAAATAGTCCAATACTCTATCTGGAGCAACATCGTAAGCCTGCTGTATCTGCTGGACTGTAAACCCCATTGATAGCAGCTCGTCGGGTTCCATCTGATGATCGAAAGAATGAGGGAACGGCGCTCTTCACTCTGTTTACAAGACAGTGACACAAATAGAACTCGTTGCTTCTTTTATTTAAAATTTCTTTTTATCGCTGAGAACTCTCTTCTGGGACCGAGTAACTCGGTGTGGAAATTTAAGCATTTGGAAATGCCCAATCGAAGTCGCTCTGCCGCTTCAACAGTTCTATACTTCGTTATCGTTACAATAATACAATATATTCAATCACAACATCTCTCTGTTTTCGGGTGATTAATGCAGCGCAGATAACCTCCATTGATGCCAAATGGATCCTTAAAGAATAAATTAATTTGCCCAATCACACCTGGGTAAGTGTAATAGTCCCGAACCTTCTCCAGATTGCTCAGTAATCGATCATATTTTGCACTTGGTAAATTTTTAATTTTTTCTAACGTTCTATAAATAGATAAATCATTGAGTATATTATCGCTTTCGTACGCATTAACACTTCTTTTGGCGACGAAACCAAAAGTTAATATACTAATGTCAGTGCCTTGATATGGTATCCAAGGAATATCATCATACATAAATATAGGTATTCTACCCATTTGAATCGATTCCGCAAAGCGAAAAGATGATCTACCATAGCCTCGAGGAGCGACATTAAATTTGGTATAATTCATATCTTGCATCCATGAATTTCCAGATCCTTGGCGATAAGTCAGATTTAACCTTTTAACAGCACTATTTACTTCTTCTAGTATCAACGGTCTACTGGAATGAGATGTAACATGAACAGCACCAAAAAATCCAATTTCTTGTTGGAATTCTTTAGGTTGCTTACTCCATGGAATCTCACTACGGACTAATGGAATAGGAACGTGTCCATAACCACCTGCAGATAGCACTAATATGTTTGGGTGGGTACGTCCTATTTCTCTTAAACCAATATCACCCTGCGAAACGGTAATATATAGTACATCATGACGTAGTACACCGTTTAATTCCGCTAATATGTTGTTCACTCTACTTCTTTGTATAATCTCTGTATCAATCCACTGCACAAAAATAGGTATGAAACCATTAAATGCAGATAATGGTTTCTTTATACTCTCACTTATGAAAATATTCTCAATCCACGGTCCGCCGTAATCAGCATAATAATGGACTGGAGTAACTCGAAACTTTTCCGTTTTATTAAGAATCTCATAATAATGCGCTTCCGCATCCACGGGATACTTCCATTTACTGATATCAACATCCTTCAGCATCCAAGACCTCTTCATACATGGCAAAACCTTCTTATACGTCTCAACAGCTGCATCGTCAGAAGTTGAGACCGTTGCCCACATTACCACCAACATAATCATCATCGTCATCGTTGTCATCGTCAGCAGTAGCATCGCGATAGTTACCGCACCACGATCGATTAACGAGACTCTTGATGGTTGCTTTCCTTGCCTAAAAAATTCTGCCAAGGTACCGGTAATACCGATATCATAGGCGATATGAATGATTAAAACCTAACCTATCTTGTTTAATTTGCGGCTGCCAATTACCGAAGAAACTCGCTCAAAGATGTCTGTTTTAAGAATTAACACAAAAAAGTCATTACTTACAAATTGGTTGTTAGTTTCATCAAACAGTTAATAGTGTACCACACACGATGATTGGTAATTTGTCGGCGTCGGAGTTTTTCTATCGAACAACTTATTTAACGCAGCATCCATTGAGGATAAAATGACCTCGTGAACACGATTCACACATTAAGTCTCGACAGGTTAAACAGGAGATTGTTTTTTTGCTTCCACGGAAACCGTGATCGTATATGTAGTAAAATGGATCATTTGAGTCCACGGACGAATGCTTTAAATCACAACGAGAGCATGACGCCTTTTCGCAAAGTTTGCAACAATATATCCCACAGTTGTTGCAGACAAAGTCCTCACAGTAATCGCAATATGATATGCCACAGTCTGAGCACTTGGGTAAAGTGCACATTGCACAGAAATATATGTTAACGTTGCAACCATCACAAATATTGCGATCACAACCACCTTCGCACGTAATAACATATCCATCACATCTGTCATCAAGACAGTACAAACCTTGACATAGCGAACACTGACGCATTAATATTTCCGAGTCCACTTTTATTACACATCTGACACAGTATGTCGAGTAACATACGTCGCAACAAAAAGATTCCGAACATTCTGTACAAAATGTCTTCGCACATCCATTGCAAGTGTTAATATCTATTTCTGGATCATCAAGACATCCGATGCAAATAGTGAGAAGACACTGATCACACGTCATAAAATCAGTTTCTGCACAAGAAGCACAGTACGTTCTACCACATCCTACTTCAGTGCATCTACAAACACTTCCAAATATTTCAATGTAATTAAAATTTGTATCTAATAATGTTTTGTAACTTAGTGTCGTATTAATTTTTGGATTTAAACTTGCGGCATTAATATAAACTGGAATCGGAAGGCGACTAGTCAGCTGTTGATAATTTACTCCGTGTTCGAGGTCGGATGATTGAATCGAGCTGCAAAACATAACATTATTGTAGCGAGCAGTAGCGTTACACTCCTCGCAGTCATACATACATCTAATAGCAAGTATGCACCGGTGCATGAAACTAAGTGAAATGGAAGTCCTTGGCGCACTTATTTCTGAAATTGATAATTTAATACGTAGTTTTTGCGCTAATTTATTGATGAAATGACAGAAAAGTCTCTCAGGAATAGGTATATTCAACTTTAAGCTTCTAAGTGCAATATAAAAATTAATGAAGTCATTCGCAGAGAGGAAGCCAGCGATCTCTTGATTTAAATTCATGCAAACATGCTCCACCGCAGCGAACGTGACCAACTCAGTAGCAGCTGCGTGAACGCGTGGGAAGAACGCCTCTTCAATCGTCAATTGTCTCTTCTTGGGCGGCATGGGAGCGAGTGAGTGTCATTGTTTTCGAAGAAATTTCATCTTCGTCGGTAGTTCCGGAGTAGTGTACCGGTGCCAGATTGTTGGTAGGAAAAGAAGAAAAAGAGAACGCGAAACCGATGTATCTAATGTCCTATTTGATCTAATTACAATTACAACCGCTTATACAGCGTTGTCGTAGGCCCACTTGATACTCAAGTATCGTTTGCCTCTATTCCGAGCATACTCATCAATATTTTCATGTTTTTCTAATGCATTAAATATAGCTCTAACCATCGAATAAGGGTTTCTACGACCAACCAATTTTACACTCGCACTACTAATTCCAAATCTACTTAATATTTCCTGAGCAAAATTACTACCAACAAAAATACGAGCACGGGAAGTTGCCTTGATATAGGCATGACATGAATTATGCTTGCCATGTAAATCATGAGCCAAACCAAAGTTATCGTACAAATCAATGTGTAATATATTGCGCAATGCCGCTCTAAACGCGCTGTTAATAGCATCGTTTGGAGTTTTGCCTTTACCCATACCGAAACCACCAGCACCACGAAGATTTCCAATCATTACCAATGCTCGATTAGAGTTAACCCTGTTACCTGGTGTAGTCTTCTGCACAATATCGGTGTTGAGAATGACACCGGACCATAAGCGACCCTCTTTGTCAGTTAACTGAGAAGGATCCTCAAGTGATACTACCTCATCTTCTTCATCACCATTTTCACCTTTAATGACAATTTTTTTATCGTCTTCATCATCATTCGTTTCGCCACGATCCTCTTTTAACTTGGCTTCTCTTTCGCGTCGCTTTAATTCCTTCTTACTTACAGGTTCTAATGCCTCTTTATCTAATTTATCAATTTTTCCCATCATATTTTTAAAATCTTTATCCGTTTCAATACTAAACTGTGACCAATCATACTTATCACTTTCATCAGGCTCCCCATATAACGCAATCATTTCATTAAAGCCTTCCGAAAACGCCAACATATCTTGGCGCTGTAAAAACAGCTCAAATAATCTCTTCGTATTCGCTGATGATGGAGCTTGTTTTAGTAAGGATGATGCTTCTTGTTTGATACTATCCGATACATTATCTTCTAAAATATGACTGATATCATTTAATGATCGTGCATCATACAATGCACGTTCGAAATAATTCTTGGCTACCGCGTATCTGTGCGCTGGATCGGTGGACATGTAATCTTTAAGTAAAAGTTTCAATGAAAATTTATCAAATTCTTCATCAATACCTTCACTGTCATAGGCCTCATCACCCGCTGAAATAACAGGCATGAATCGAACGGGTTGATACTTTAAGTCGCCTTTTGCAGACAGACTACGAAGCTGCTTGATTCCAGACCAAACATACATTTGGCGCTTGAATTTTATCAAACCAGTGCGATTGATCTTCAATATTTTGCCAATATTAGTATCTAGGAGCACTTTTTCACACTCACTCGCGGGTTTATCAGTTGCAAGACCAGATACCTCCAAAGTGTACGAAGGAAACGTTGTTACTCGAGAAGGATATGTGCTTTTCTTATCGTCGAAGCTGAGAATATCTTTGGTAAATTCTTTGTGAGCATCAATTGCATGTTGACGATGTAAAAATGTGATGACGGCACTGCCATTGGATTTGCTAGACACTGAGGTTGGATTAATTTTTAAATCCGTTAATGCCTTCGTTATATCTGCAGCAGAGACACTGCCGTCAAAATCTAACTCAACACCATATTCGAAGACATTTGATTCAACAATGGAAACATTTTGCAATTTACCAGTTCTTGCTTTCATGTTTAATAAATTACACGCACTTGCCACTTCATGTGGTGAGTTGAGTTTAACCACAGCGCTATTACCCGCCTCAGAAATGTCAACACTAACAGGACGAAAAGCTTTAAATAGCTCATCCAAATCTGCTTTGACTAACTTACTATTTGGGCTTATCACCTTGACGGCAGGCTCGGGGAAATCACGGTAAGAAATATTCATTTTTTTGTGTTTTTCTAGTTTGGTTGATTGCAGAACTTTTAATGCTTTCAACGCATCATTTTCCGATTTAAAATAGGCCACAACTACATCCGCAGGAGCATCCGGAGATCTCCTTTGATGTTGCAAGCGTACTAACCCTGCTTGACTTTCGAAAAGTTTCATCGAATCATTGTCATTCAGACTTACATTACGAATGATCAACGCTGGTCGGGCCAACTTGTGAGCTTTTACTTCTGCTTTATGTCCGTTTATTGTTAAGTTTTTCAAAGCTTGAGAGATTTTCTCTTGTTGACTTTCGCTTTGATCTCCAAATCGTAATAAGGTTCGTCGATTGTTACGCGTAATATTGACCTCAAGATTTGCATAATCTTTGCCTAACTTTTCTAAGAATATCTTTTTTGTTTCTTCAGCGGATAATGATGCACTGAAATTATATATATTGACACGGTACTTATCATTTGTTATGTTAATAATATTGCTATGTAGCGTGCGGTCACCAATGACTAACTTATTCACAGCGTTTGATAATTTTAGAGCATTTTCAGCGCTTTGCACAGTTATCTGAGCCGTATAGGTGCCAAGTATATGTATTGAGTTGATAGTATATTTATTAAAACACTTCGCTATTGTTTCAACAGAAATATCCTCAGGAATGTTATTGATCATCAAACTTGGTAGTGAGGTATTCACTATAGTCGAGTCTAATTTCATTTTATCCATTAATATATTCTTACCATACATAGCTTGGGCCTCATCCATAAAGTGGATAGAGCAACCAGGCTGTAACTGCACGACTCGACTACCCTCAATATCCTTCAGATGAGTTTTTAATACTGATTCAGTGACAGATTTATCCAGATCTTTTAATAGGACTGTAGTTTTACTGCTAGGAGTAGGTGGCGATGGATTTATGGCTGGATTATTATTTGGTATATTCATAGCAGTTAAATTATTAAGTTTAAATATATTAGACTTAGGTATTTCAACACCTTGTAATACTTCCGCCTTGGCATTCGCAGCAATTGTAGTTTTGCCTTTATTTGCAGTTCCTTTTGCATCTTTAGATGAAGCTGCTGCTGGTGGAGCTGCCTTGGCATCTTTTCCACCACTCTTCGACGACAAGTAGTTAACTAATACACGCGTTCCACTTGCATTATTACCCCTCTGAATGCCACCAAGAGTGATTTTAGAGCCAAGTACGCTAAATACGCGTAGCATCTTTTCTTCCTAAAGACACTCACACTCACTCACACACAAACACTCACCACTCAATGAGTCAAATGTGGTTTCGGCAAATCACCTCTCAAACAACAAAAATATACGGCCCCAGTCCGGCCTAGGGTTTATAAACTGGAATAGAGATTACTAGTCGAAGAAGCGCAGAATGCGCAGCGGAAGTAAACAAGCGAGTGTAATTGCATCAGTAGCTACTGTTTCTTCAATCACTAAAAAGTTCAACCGGTCTCTGCCTTGTGTCCGAGATAAGTAAGTAGTTAAAATGGCAGTTGTAAGCAGTGAAGAGCACACAAGTGCGGTCGCATCAACAGCAACATCCCCGTCTTTAATCAATATTGATCAATCAATCAACAAAACAAGCAGGGCCGCGCCCTGCACCAAGCAGGTTCCCTGTGAAATGCGCAAGAGGTCACAATATCGACATGCACAACCTGTGGGTGCGGCTGAATGCCGTGATATTCTTCGGCCTCACGGTGCTGCTGGCCATGGCATGGATGTGCGCATTCAGTACGTACTTGCATAAGGGCGAACCAGTCGTGAAAAAATTAAAATTGAATGAATTAAAATCATTGAAGACG
>JACCDO010682921.1_pt1 | contig 13438 bp, 11 predicted proteins | sample 7446101 | NCBI WGS metagenome assembly JACCDO01 (sample SAMN15323440, study PRJNA562643) | freshwater metagenome | isolation source: river surface water | place: USA:Blue River Watershed | collected 2017-08-16
CTCGCCAGGACATCTTTCAATTGTGTCGCAGAAATTTTTTCAAGCGCTGTTTTCACCACGGCGTTACTCGATGCGGTCTGGTTCCAATTGAACTGTAGTGCATCATCACACACAGCAACTTCCCAACCTAACATTGCAAGCCATGAGGCCATGGCTGGAGCGCGCGCGCCGTCACTATCAAACAATACTAACCGTGCACCACGCACGCCAACGTATTGGTCCGTTGCTTGCACGAGTTGGCCGCCCGGTGTGTGTTGTGCGCCAGGGATGCTACCTTGTGCAAACTCTTCAGGCGTTCGCACATCGCACAGGAATGTCGTGCGATCTGTTTGTGCAAGCCACTTTTGCACTTGTTCACCCGACACAAATGGAACGTGATGTTTTTTTGCAAGCTCACGTGCACGTGCTTGACGCTGTTTTGCCGCTGCTGGATCAACGGTTAGAGGATGTCGTTTCACCGCCCCATGATCAAGCGCGAAATCAGCCAAATACCAACCTTGGGTTCCATTTTCCAACGCAAGCACTTTATTTTTAATGCCGAGGTTAATCAACGTCTGAGCGCCAATGATGCTGCGAGTACGCCCAGCGCAATTGATCACGATGGTTGTTTCTGGGCTTGTGACGATGTCATCAATACGTAAAGGCAACTCACCATTTGGGCAACACATCGCCGTGGGGATGCTCATTTTTCGATACTCGGTATAGGGGCGCCCATCAAGAATAACCATGTTTTCTTTATTCTTGATCTTTTCATTAAGCTCTTGTGCCGTGATGCGGGGCGTGTCGAATGCGTGCTCAGCCAACTCACCGAATGCTTTGCTTGGTAAGTTCACTCCCGCGAAAACCTCGAGTCCGGCAGCTTTCCAGGCTGCCATGCCACCATCTAGATAATGTAGATTGGTATAACCGTGCGCTGCTAACCGCATACAGGCCTTGCGTGACAAGTCGCCGCTATCATCACCGACCAACACCATACGCACGTCTTTACGTCCCACAAGACGATCCACTTCGGCTTCTAGTTTGCTGTAGGGCGTTGAAACAACATAGAACAAATGTTCTTCACCATATTGCCCATGCTCACGCACGTCCAGCAAGGCAATCTCTTTACCGTCGTGTACCCAAGACTTTAAAGTTTTAGCGGACACGGGAGTCCCATTTTGTTTTGTCATGTCGTCTGTCTCCGATTAGCTTTCAAGATCTTCTTTGAGATGCATCTTTTCAATGATAGAAGAGCAATGTTCCCAACCGTGGAAGTCAATAATTAATTGGCCTCGCTCTTTACCCGTTACCTTCAACGTTACTTTCGTCCCAAGCTGATCGGAAAGCGCCTCTTCTAGTCTGGTGACGTCTCGCGACACTGGCTTCGCGCGCGATGGTTTGCTTGCTCCGCCCTTATCGGTCCGTGCAACAAGTTGCTCTGCGTCGCGGACAGAGAGACGTTTTGCGATGATTTGATTAGCGAGTTGAATTTGCGTAGCCGCATCAACGGCTAACAATGCACGCGCATGACCCATGTCAATATCACCGGCGAGCAACATTGTTTGCACAGGGCTCGCTAGATTAAGTAGGCGCAATAAATTACTTGTTGCCGAGCGTGACCGACCAATTGCTTGTGAGGCTTGCTCATGCGTAAGTCCAAACTCATCGAGCAATCGCTTAACACCTTGCGCCTCCTCAAGCGGATTCAGATCCTCACGTTGAATATTTTCAATAAGCGCCATTGCGGCGGCATGCTCGTCCGCAACATCTTTTACTAGAACGGGGACTTCTGTCAGCCCAGCAAGTTGCGCCGCGCGGAAACGACGCTCACCAGCAATAATTTCGTATCGGCCTTTTGCTGCATCAATCGGCCTTACAAGGATCGGCTGCATAATGCCTTGTGCACGAATCGATTCAGCTAGCTCAGCCAGTGCGCCCTCGTCCATCCGTGTACGGGGCTGATATTTTCCAGCCTGTAGCTTGTTAACTGGCAATGTGCTGGGCTGTCCTGGCAGCGTCTCGGTTTGGCCCAATTGGCCAACGCTCGGAGCATCGGCTCCTAATAGCGCTTCTAGTCCACGCCCTAAGCCTTTAGGTTTCTTCGTCACCATTTTCTATTTTCCTTTCATTTGGGGCTGGCATGCACCATCACACTATTTATTAGATTCCGTGCTCGAGGTCGTGCGCACACGCTCTATAACTTCTGCACCAAACGCAATGTAAGCTTGCGCCCCGCGCGAGCTTGGATCGTAAACCACACCAGGCATGCCATGGCTAGGCGCCTCGGCCAATCGTACATTTCGGGGTACAACAGTTTTAAAAACCTTGTCGCCAAAGTGCGACTCAAGCTGTGCAGATACCTGCTGTTGCAGGGTCACGCGTGGGTCATACATCACTCGCAGCAACCCGATCAAGCTTAGCTCGGGGTTGATATTGCGATGAACGCGTTTAATCGTATTCACTAAATCGGATAGTCCTTCAAGCGCAAAGTATTCGCACTGCATAGGAATAATCACGCCATGCGCTGCCGCCAAACCATTGAGCGTTAAAAGTGATAGTGTTGGTGGGCAATCAATTAAGACAAAGTCGTAGTCGCCCGCAACTGTGGCGATGGCCTGTTTAAGTTGAAGCTCTCGCTCATCCATACCTACAAGATCGATTTCTGCGCCTGAGAGTTCACGATTAGCGGGCAAGACATCGTATCCGCCACTCGTCGATGCTACACGTGCTTGAGCAATCGTAGCTTCACCGATCAGTACGTCATATAGGTTGTGTGCAAGCGTGCTTTTGTCGATCCCGCTACCCATGGTCGCGTTACCTTGAGGGTCTAGATCGATTAACAAGACACGTTGTTTATGCTTGGCGAGGCCAGCTGACAGGTTAATTGCCGTCGTTGTTTTGCCTACACCACCTTTTTGATTGGCGATGCAAAATACTCGCGCGGATGATTGGGTATTAGTTGTCATGGGTTTTCCGATCGATGCAGCCAAACCAGGCAACGCTGGGCTTGTATTTCTGGAACATGTAAGGCCTCTATCTTGTCTACGGACCAGGTTGTAGTCGATGTAAGTTCTGAAAACTCTTGCTCCGCTGGCCGAGCTTTCATCGCGACAAGTTTGCCCCGCGGTGAGACTCTGTCACCCGAGCTCTTGGCAAAGTCTGATAATGAAGCAAACGCCCGAGACACCACCATATCGTATTGGTCAGCAAGTGTTTCGATTCGCGCATGTAGCGCGGTTAAGTTAGGCAGGCCAAGTACTCCCTTCATTTGACGAACAAAGGCCATTTTTTTCTCTACGGCATCGATGCACGTGACTTGAACGGCCGGCAGCATAATTGCCAATACGATTCCAGGTAATCCCGCGCCTGAGCCTACGTCTAGTAATGTGGCACCGCTATCTTTGGTAGATTCAATAGCGTTCTTGATCGGGGTCACGATAGCTAAACAATCAAATATGTGCTGCGTAAGCATCTGCTCTGGATCACGAATAGCCGTTAGGTTATAGCTCTTGTTCCAGCGATTGAGCTGCTCGATATAGTGTTGTAGTTGCTGTATTTGTGTATCACTCGCGTGAAGACCTAGTGTGTCGCATGCCTTGGTGAGGCGTGCACGATACGTTGCAAGGTCTAACAGTGTCTGCATTATTTTGCTGTGGCCGCGACGCCATAGTGATGGCGTTTCAAATGAATCAACAATAAAGAGATTGCGGCAGGGGTCACACCGGAGATTCGAGATGCTTGGCCAACCGTTTGAGGACGATGCGCTTTAAGCTTTTGTCTAACTTCGAACGATAGGCTGGTAATCCCTTCAAAATCAAAAACATTAGGGATCTCTTGATCTTCGTAGGCTTGCTGGCGCTCAATTTCTTCTTGCTGGCGCGCGATATAGCCTTCGTACTTGATTTGAATTTCTACCTGTTCTGCCACCTCCCCTGGAGGCACTCCTTTGGGCATATCCACATCTTCGTGATAAACCATGCCCATCAATGCTTCATAAGAAACATTAGGGCGCTTAATTAAGTCTGATAGTAAGTACTCGCGCTCAATTTCTTTGCCTAATACTGCGCGCGCGCTCTCCGACGAAAGCATTCGAGGATTTACCCACGTTGAACGCAATCGCTGGACCTCTTTTTCAACTGCATCTCGCTTTCGACAGAATGCATCCCAACGCACGTCATCCACCAACCCAACTGCACGCCCCATCTCTGTTAGGCGCCAGTCTGCGTTGTCCTCACGCAAACTTAACCGGTATTCAGCACGGGAGGTAAACATTCGATAGGGTTCCGTGACACCTTTTGTGACGAGGTCATCCATTAGGACACCCATGTAGGCTTGGTCTCGGCGCAATATGAATGGCGAATCTTCCCGCGAGAAGCGTGCTGCGTTGATTCCTGCGAGCAAGCCTTGCGCAGCAGCCTCTTCGTAGCCTGTTGTCCCATTAATTTGACCAGCAAAAAACAAACCCGAAATAAGTTTTGTCTCCAAACTTTGTTTTAGTTCGCGCGGATCAAAGTAATCATATTCAATCGCGTAGCCTGGGCGAACAATATGCGCCTGCTCTAAACCTTTCAACGAGCGAATCAACTCAAGCTGAACATCGAACGGCAAACTTGTCGAAACACCATTTGGGTATATTTCGTGAGTATCTAGCCCTTCAGGCTCTAAAAATACTTGATGAGAATTTTTATCGGCAAACCGATGGACCTTGTCTTCAATCGAAGGACAATATCTAGGGCCAACGCCCTCAATGACTCCGCTATACATCGGCGAACGATCTAAACCACCGCGAATGATTTCGTGCGTGCGTTCATTTGTATGTGTCACCCAGCAAGGCACTTGTCTTGGGTGCATTGATGCTGAGCCTAGATAAGAAAACACCGGAATCGGATCCAGATCACCGGGCTGCTCTTCTAAAATATTGAAATTAATACTTCTTCCGTCTATTCGTGGCGGCGTCCCTGTTTTAAGCCGCCCTTGGGGTAAGCGCATTTCTTTTAGCCGACGTCCAAGACTGGATGCAGACGGATCCCCGGCGCGACCCGCGGAATAGTTGTTCAACCCAACATGAACAAGCCCATTAAGGAATGTACCGGCTGTTAAAACAACGCTGCGTGATTTAAACGTGAGCCCTGTTTGTGTGACTGCACCACAAACCCGGTCTCCCTCTAATAACAAATCATCTACCGCTTGTTGAAACAACCACAGGTTTTTCTGATTTTCTAACCTAGTACGAATGGCTTGCCGATAAAGAACTCGGTCTGCTTGTGCTCGTGTTGCACGAACCGCAGGACCTTTTGAACCGTTCAATATTCGGAACTGGATACCAGCCTCATCTGTGGCGATAGCCATCGCGCCGCCCAGGGCATCAACTTCTTTAACCAGATGTCCTTTTCCAATACCGCCAATAGACGGATTGCAGGACATTTGCCCTAGGGTCTCGATATTATGTGTTAATAAAAGTGTTTTCGCACCACTTCGCGCAGAGGCCAACGCAGCCTCTGTTCCAGCGTGGCCGCCACCAACAACGATCACATCGAAAATGGTTGGATAGTTCATTTGCTTAAAGAGGAGGACTTGCTTGGGGAGGGGATTATAGACTGAGCGCTAGATCCAAGGAATGTTTCACGTGAAACATTCCTATATCAAACTCCGGCTGTGCATAAACTTGTGGGTATCTTTCAGACAAACCACCGCGGTCACAAACTACTAAGGCCTACGCCCGAGAAATAATTTAGTTTATTGTTTCCCGGGCGTAAATGAGCTGTGGATAACTACACTGCGAACTCGAAACTCAAAAACATGTTTCACGTGAAACATTCTTCCCTCGAAGACATCGCCTGTGTATAACATTTGTATAAGTCTGTGATTATCTTGTTAACAAGCATTTAATAACTTGGGATATCTTATTTAGTAGGAACGCCATAATTCTGAAAGTACCGAGAAATCACATAGACATAGAGCGGACCAGTAACTAGGACTACCCCAGCCATCCTAAATACTTGAAACGCCGTAACCAATGGAACACCTAACTGCAACACTTTAGCTGTAATAGCCATTTCAGCGATTCCACCAGGAGCCACTCCTAACATAAGTGCTACGGTAGGCATGCCAGAGCCAAGATGCAAAAGGGAAGCAAATCCAAGTGCCAATAACAGCGAAGTCGCAGTAAATACCACTACGACCAAAAGAAAGCGAGGCGCTGTTTTGAAAAACCCTGGCCGAAATCGATCTCCCAAACCCCAACCAACAGAAAGTTGAGCGACTTTAGACAACCAATCTGGCATCGCTGAAAACTCAAGTCCACTAACCGTTAAAGCAATAGTTAAAAACATGGGCCCCAATACCCACGCATTGGGCATCTTGATACGTGTCGCCATGAAAACACTAATCGCTGTCAGCGCAAACAATTGGATTAAACCTATATAGGACACCTGTTTTGAGCCTGTGGAGAACGGATCCGTTCCAGAAATCCCCAGCCATTGCAAAGCGAACGGCACGATAACAACCACTGTGATCAACCGAAGACTGTGAGCGCTTGCTACCAGATCTGGCCTTACCCCATAATGCTCTGCTAGATTAGTCATCTCGTTTGCACCGCCTATGGCGGACGAAAACCACGCGGTTTTTATATCAACGTGTGCAAATCGCCTGAGCAAAAAAGTTCCATAAAACGCTAAACCGATTGCAAACAGAAACCCACCCAGCACCGCTGCTAAGTGTTCAGTCAATACGCTGACAACATGGCCGGTGAAGTACAAGCCAAGAGATATCCCTATTACCCATTGGCCAACGCTTCTAAATAAAGGCACGCTGGCGATCGGTCCACCTGCCAGACGTACAAGTGCAATACAAAACAAGGGTCCCAATGTCCACGGTATCGGGATATGTGCCGCTTGAGCCGCGTATGCACCTAAAAGAGATATCACTAACCCTATTAATACTTTCAAGCTTTTATTCACTGCGGCGCGACCATTTAAAAGTGCGTATTATCTAGAGATAACACCTCTGTTTTGTCCAAATTAAACCATGCAAATCACGTCAAAACTTCCTGAAGTCGGCACCACGATTTTTACAACCATGAGCAAGATGGCCCTTGACTACAAAGCCATCAACCTTGGTCAAGGATTTCCAGACTTCAATACTGACGAGAAGCTCCAAGCCATGGTGTCACAAGCAATGGCAGACGGCTTAAATCAATACCCCGCTATGGCAGGTGTGCCAGTACTACGCGAAGTTATTCATAACAAGGTTAAAGCGCTGTATGAGCGCTCTTATGATGTCGATACAGAAATCACCGTTACAAGTGGTGCTACGCAAGCAATCATGGCTGCTGTTATCGCATCTGTTGGGAGCGGTGACGAGGTTCTAGTTATCGAACCCTGTTACGACTGTTATTTGCCAGCGATCCGCTTAGCGGGAGCAAAACCTGTGACAGTTCCGATGTTGTCACCTACATCAGCAAACCCATTTTTCAGCATTGATTGGGATCGTGTACGTGCGAACGTTACCCCAAGAACTCGACTACTTATTCTCAATTCGCCACACAATCCAACCGGTGCCGTTCTTAGACAAACTGATCTCGATTCTTTAGAGTCGATCGTTCAAGACACAAACATCATGATTTTGTCTGATGAAGTCTATGAACACATCATTTTCGATGGTGCTAAGCATTTAAGCCTAGCATCAAGACCAGCACTTGCAGAACGTAGTTTTGTTATCTCTTCTTTTGGAAAAACAACACACACTACCGGCTGGAAAATTGGATACTGTTGCGCTCCTAAAAACATGACGCTGGAGTTACGTAAAGTACACCAGTTCATGGTGTTCACCGTCCCTTCAGTTTTGCAATATGGTCTTGCTGCGTATACCGCGGATACCAGTACTTATTTGACCCTACCAGATTTTTATCAGCGTAAGCGCGATCATCTTTCGGCCGGGCTCGCCAACACCCGTTTCAATGTGTTGCCCAGCCCTGGCACATTTTTCATGCTCGCTGATTACAGCAATATCTCTGATTCAACAGAGTCAGATTTCGCCATCTGGTTAACGAAACATCATGGTGTAACCGTAATACCTGTCTCTGCTTTTTATGAGAATCCAACGGCCCCAACGTCGAATCATCACATCGTTCGATTTTGCTTTGCTAAAAAAGACACCACTCTTGATCAAGCAATTGAACGATTAACGAAGATTTGATTTAAGCATAGCTACGGCAAGATGTAAGTTATTTTTTTGCTAAACCTTTTGTGATCGAAAGTGTAGAAAGGTACGTTTTTATATAGTTGTTTATATATATAAAAACTAATGGATAAGACAGCGTGTGGATAAGTAGGACAACTTAAAATTTCACATAAATATCATAAATTTATAGATGAAAATAGTTGAGGGTAACGTCTGTTTAGTTTTGTGGATCAACATGAATAAGTATTTTTGAAACTGGAAATACTATAGTTGTTCAAAGACTGTGCACAACTTATACACATGTGTTCTCCAGTAGTTATCCCCAGAAAAATATTTTGTAGCAATTTGTAAATTCACTCAAAAAAACAACAAATGAAAAATGACTTGATGTTGAAAAGTAAAACAGCATTAGTAACGGGATCGATCGCTGGACTCGGTTATGCGATTGCAAAAGAGTTAGCGCTGAAAGGTGCGAACGTTGTTTTGCATGGAATAGAACCAGAGGATATTTGTCAGTTAGCTAAACGACAACTGATGAATGACACGGGCGTTGAAGTTATGTTAAGCCGTGCAGATTTAACAGAAGTTGTACAAATTGAGCAGATGGTAAATGAAGCAGTGAGCCGCTTTGGAAACATCGACGTAGTAGTAAACAATGCAGTGATTAGAAATTTTGGTGTTGTTGATGAGCTCCCAGTTGCACAGTGGGACGAATCATTGGCTGTTAATCTGTCTGCGGCATTTCATACGGCCAGGTTAACGATTCCTGGTATGAGGAAAAACGCGTGGGGGAGAATTGTCAATATTTCTTCTGTTTATGGTCTAACCGCAACAGCCAATCGTATTACTTACATTACGACAAAAACAGCGCTTATCGGGATGACTAAAAGTATTGCAATGGATGTCGCTACGACAGGAATCACTTGTAATGCATTATGTCCAGGAACTGTACCAACACAGGCAATCCTTGATCGGATTTCTGGTATTGCCCAGAAAGAAGGTATAACAGTCCAAGAAGCAGAGCGTAACTACATTTCTAGCCGGCATCCAACAGGAAGGTTTGTTGCGATGGAAAGTGTTGCCGGTTTTGTGTCTTTTTTGTGTAGTGAAGCAGGTAAAGATATAACGGGCTCTGTTCTTCCAGTTGATGGGGGCTGGACAATTGAGTAGTTCCGTTTATTTGCCTATACAAAAACGAGAAAAAATTTCGCCTAATAACTCGTCAGGCGTCATTCGACCAGTGATGCTGCCCAGATGATCATGCGCAATACGAAGCTCTTCAGCGAATAAATCTAAAACGCGATCATTTTGTTCTGCATGTGCTTGAGCATTGATTAATGCCTCTTGCGAGAGCTTTAAAGCATCGATATGTCGTTGACGTGCTAGCCACGGAGATTCTTGACTAGGTTGCCAGCCTGCTAACTCAAGTAAGCGGGCACGCAGTTCTGTAAGGCCTTTGCCGGTTTTAGCGGACACAAAGAGGGCACCTTCTGCGTAATTAAGGTCATCTATAGCCGTAGCATCAACAAGGTCAGCTTTATTAAAAACTTGAAGTACTACGCATTTGGGTGAGCGATGTAAGGCAATTTGTTTATCCAAAGGACTCGTCGGTTGCTGGATATCTAGCAAATGTAGTACTACGTCCGCCCGTTTGATTTCATCCCAACTTCTAGCAATCCCAAGCGCCTCAACTTTGTCATCGGTATCACGCAACCCAGCAGTATCGATAACAGTAATGGGCACACCATCAAGATGAATAACTTGAGACACCTTATCACGCGTCGTTCCGGCAACGTCAGTGACAATAGCCAGATCTTGACCAGCCAGAGCGTTCAATAAGCTAGATTTACCAACGTTAGGCTCTCCGGCAAGAACAACGTGCAGTCCCTCACGTAACACCATACCTTGTTGGCTTTGTAACAACACATCGTTAAGTTCGATTTGAATATTCTGTAATCTAGATCGGGCCTGGAATTTTTCAAGAAACTCGATTTCTTCTTCTGGGAAATCAAGCGTTGCCTCAACAAGCATTCTTAACTCAACAATTTTGGCTGCAAGGTGATCTATTTTTTTAGAGAAGTCGCCACGATAGGAGGACATTGCAGCGCGCGCAGCGGCCTCTGAGGAGGCGTCAATTAGATCAGCAACGGCCTCGGCTTGAGCAAGGTCTATTTTGTCGTTTAAGAAGGCGCGTAAAGTGAACTCTCCGGGAGAGGCCATGCGCAAACCAAAGGGCTGCCCGACCGTTAAACAACGCTTAAGCAGAGTTTGCATCACAGCGGGTCCGCCGTGACCCTGCAGTTCGAGTACATCCTCACCGGTATAAGAATTTGGAGAGGAAAAATAAATAGCGATACCTTGATCGATGGGACCCCCGTCAGCATCAGGGAACGGCACAAAGCTTGCATGTCGAGGCGTTAGCGTACGACCTAGCAAAGTATAAATAAAAGGCCCCAAGGAGGGGCCAGATACTCTAACTATGCCGATACCGCCCCTACCCGGGGCGGTGGCGATAGCAGCAATAGGTTGTCTAACAGAATGAGACATATTTCATACAAGAACTACCGGTGTGCAGCAGCAGTTTGTGTTTCGATCGATCGAGTGATGTACCACTGCTGTGCAATCGACAAAATGTTGTTGACGCACCAATACAGAACCAGGCCCGATGGGAAGAAGAACATCATGCCGCCAAATACCAGAGGCATAAACATCATGACTTTTGCCTGTACGGGATCAGGAGGCGTCGGATTCAGTTTCATCTGAATGAACATAGTTGCCATCATGATCAGTGGGAGGATGAAATAAGGATCCTGCACCGACAGGTCATGAATCCATAGGATCCATGGTGCACCGCGAAGCTCAACGCTCGAGCCCAACACATAATAGAGAGAAATAAAAACAGGAATTTGAATGACAATGGGTAAACATCCGCCGAGGGGATTGATTTTCTCTGTCCGATACATTTCCATCATGGCTGTGTTTAGCTTTTGACGGTCATCACCAAACTTTTCTCTGAGCGCTTGCAGACGAGGCGCCACTAATTTCATCTTCGCCATGGACCGATAGCTGGCCGCAGATAAGGGATAAAACGCAGCTTTGATTAACACCGTCAGAGCAACAATTGTCCAACCCCAGTTTCCAAGTAAAGAAAACAACCAGGTCATTAAAGTAAATACTGGCTTGGCGATAATCGTTAACAGACCATAATCGACGACGAGTTCAAGCCCAGGTGCAACCGCCTCTAGCTCTGATTGATCTTGTGGTCCTACCCAGAGTGTCGTTGGGACAGAAAGCTGAGCACCAGGGTTGATGCTACCCACGGGCTCGATGCTGCGTACTGCGAAAAGATTTTTTTCTAGTTCGGTCACTTCATAATTTCGTGTTTTGCCTTGTGGTGGAACCCAAGCCGTTACGAAATAATGCTGAACCATTGCGAACCAACCGTTGTCAGTTTGCTTGATGTATTGGGCTTTGCGCTTTTCGATTTCAGGAAAAGTAATTTTTTGAAACTTCTCTTGATCTGAATACACCGCAGGCCCGGTAAAACTTACAGGCCCTTGCAAGAAGCTCGGGGTATTGCTTTGCGCCATCGGATCAGTGCCGTCGCGAGTAATCTGTAAATATACAGAGGGTGTAACGGGCTGAGCCGAGAGGTTTTCAATCTGATGGTTGACAGCGATTGCGTAACTACCCCGCGTAAGCGTGAATGTTTTTGTGAGCTTGACGCCACTGGATTCCGATTCGAACTTTATAACTAGGGTGTTGCCATTGAGCTCTGTCGCCTCAGACACCAACTTATAGTTCGCCAAGTGTGTTGGGTAGAGCGAACCAGCGGGGGCACCTGTTAGACCCGACTGAACAACGTATGTTTGGCCCGGCTCTCTGCGGAGCAAAACAAAAGGTTGCTTTTTGTCATCTTTCTCGGGGAAGGCCAGTAGTTCAGCACGAATGAGTTGAGCGCCTTGCAAATCAAAAGTCAGTGCCAAAACATCAGACTTAACCGTCACCGTTTGCGATTGCGTCGTTGGAGGCGCTGTTGTGCCGGGAACCGTTGTTGCGCTGCCTGCTGTGGCTGCTTGCGCAGGCGCGGTGGGCACACCGGTTTGTGCGGCGTTAGTAGGGTCCGTAGTAGGAGTTGTTGCCGCCGGCGTTGCCTTAGGAGGTGGCGCTCCAAATAGCGGCGGATTCCCTTGATGAACCTGCCAGTTGTTCCACAGCATGAGCAGTGAAAACGAAAAAATCATTAAGAGGATGGTGCGTCGGATATCCATTCTTGCCTAAATAAAGGTGCTAACCAAGTGAGGCTCGCAGTTTAGCGTTAATCAGAGGGGCCGCGGGGGGTCAACAGCCCGCGTGTTGTTGATGTCTTGGCCGGGTGCTTGAGTGTTTTGACCGACAGGGTCGTGACCACCAGCGGCCCAGGGGTGGCAGCGACACAAACGTTTGGCTGCGAGATAAGAGCCACGGACTGCGCCTTGAGACTCGATCGCTTCAATTGCGTAGGAGGAGCAAGTTGGCGTAAAGCGGCAATGTTGACCAACCCAAGGGCTTAGGAAAAACTTATAAAACCTAATCGGCGCAATTAAGAGAGCCTTAATCATTTTTGCGCTCGTGCGAAATGTGCGTCCGCTTCTTGGCGCGCCGCCAATTTGAGAGCAGTTAACGAGATGTTTTCAACACGGCGGTGCAAACGAACGACGTAGTCTGCCGCAGGGAGGGCCAATCGTTTGGCGCGAAACGCCTCTCGCACGACGCGTTTGAGCGCGTTGCGAGTACTTGCTAACTGCGCATGCCGCTTGGCCATTATCAAACCCAATCGAGCTTGGGGGGCATCACAGGACGCGTGTTGATGTATCGCGGAGGAAGTGCGGTGTGCTGTAACAATAAAATACGCCCCACGAGCGACCCGCCGCCCGGCTAGGGCAGCAGCGTATTCAGTGGGGCGGTGCAAGCGCGCCGCCGCTGGAAACGTGGCGCGAGACATTTATGGGCTAGCGTTGTGTCGTAGTGGCAGCCGGACAGCGGCTGCACAGCTACAAGCCGTTTTAGACGGCCAAACGCTTGCGGCCTTTGGCGCGACGAGCGTTAATGACAGCGCGGCCACCACGGGTTTTCATACGGACGCGAAAGCCGTGTGTGCGCTTGCGGCGTGTGACTGATGGCTGGTAGGTACGTTTCATGATGTATGGCCCAACAAAGAGCGAAAAAGTTTAGGGTAATCCCGAAAAGCCCTCCATTTCATCAAAAAACGTGAAGTAAGTCAAATGTTTACCGTAAA